>Ga0307517_10003479_pt1 | contig 24457 bp, 36 predicted proteins | sample 23_EM_MG_FD_194515 | JGI IMG/M metagenome (GOLD analysis project Ga0307517, IMG submission 194515) | Populus trichocarpa ectomycorrhiza microbial communities from riparian zone in the Pacific Northwest, United States - 23_EM | ecosystem: Host-associated > Plants > Roots > Unclassified | place... | reverse complement strand
AAAACTTTGTGATGAAAATGCACTTTACACACTTTCTTTGTTTGGAGTTCGTGAGTCCTCGCCGAGTCCTTCAAGCAACGTCTCGATTGAATTTAAAACTTTCTTGTACCCTGGATCATTCTTAGCTGAGAACTCCACCATGCTAATATGGTCGTCTCGCGGGGTCACCGGTCACCGGTCACGAATGATGGCCGCTTTGTTGGGAGTTATTGCCACGGGCGCACGACCTGGTCAACACAAGACCAAACGGTCAGTGTCCGCTTGTCCAAAGACTATCCCGATTCGATCGAGGCTTTGCGAGTCCCTTTCAAGATCCTGAATCAGATCGAGACGGGGATTTTGCAAAGCTATCCATGCAACAGAATCGCTATTGAAGTCATGCCGCTTCCTCTGTGAGGAGTGCCCAGGGAAGATTATGCCTCGTGTAGCGGAGAAGATTTGAGCAAGATGGGGGTGGGTGTCCTGAACTTGATTCGAATAATGGAGTGGCTGCAAGGTAACCTATCAGGTTGGGAATTTGACAGAGCAAGGGGCTTCAAAGGCATACACTGGCATCTTTGACTATCAGGAGTGCGACAAAGATGATGGGGCGATCGCACTATGTATTTGAAACAGAGTATTCCAGGGTGCGCGGCCGTTGGGATTGACGGTGTTTGCATCACCTTCGATAGCAGTTCTTGTGGCCAACATACGTTGTCCTTAGTCCAAGTGTCCTTACGGTGACCACGCAAGCCGTGAACGAAAACGATACTTTGTATCGGCTGTGATGGGATTCGCGCCTTGAACTAGGATTTCGGAATCAACGGGATGCGAGGAAGTGCTACTAGCTGTACATAGGCACATCCCTAGGTTGCTTCTTGCGAAACAAATACAATAGTCGGAGGTTCCTCAACACAACCAAATATCTTTTTGTTCCCGTATATTTCATGCATATAGCTGACGTGACAAGTCTCAGCCGTCCTGACTCCTCACCATGCAGTTATGTACCATGAGTACTATCAATGACCTTCCCACAGAAATTATGCTGGAAGTTGGCGAATACCTCATCCTGGTAGACCCACACCATGTTCTCCTGTCATTTCTTTCCCAGACTTGTCGACGATTTCACGATATATTCACACCTTTTATGGCCCCCTATCATGTCCGTTCCATCTTAGAAAGTTCCATCCACAAATTCATCACCACTGCCAATGGCCAACCCGATACTCCTTCCACTTTTTCCTTGGATGGAAATTTCGAGGAGATGTCGTTCAAGTTGAAAGATCGCACTATAAACGACATACGCTGTTTTCGTAACCTCATCTTCCGAGCCAATGCTATATCGCGCATCACCGTTGACGTGGGCCGCCGAGAAATCACTCGCTGTGCTCTCGCTTGCCTCCTCAACTCTTGTGTACAGCGCCCGGATTTGCATCTAAGAGTCGAAGAGGATAGAGGCATCAGTTGGAGTTCTCGTGATCTCGAAAGAGGGCCATTTATCTTCAACCTCACCAAATCGAACTCGACAGAGTCTACTCCTCAGGAACCTCAGGAAACACAACCGGTGAAAACGACATGGAAGGATGTTTTACTAGGTGCGCTGAACGCCCTGTCTTCCAGGCTTCCTTTCAAGTCGAGTAAAGAGGTTTCACTTCCACAAATCCCTTCAACATGCGATGGGATAGAAGTCATTCCCCGAAATCCACGATTTGAAGTTCCACGTCCCAAAGTCGCCCCAAGGTTGACTGGATTGTGGATTGAAGGCGATTGCCTCTTTAGTGCAAGCAATTATCCGTGGACGATGGACATCATGAACGCAGCACCCCTGACGCATCTGTCTATCACTAAAAGTAAACTCACTATGTTCGACTGGTCTCAAATCCTACCGTCGATCACCATTTCGACATTGGCGTATCTTGCAATAAGCGTTTCTGTTGCGTTCCCGGACCTTTTGGACTTCTTCCATCGACATCCCTCTCTGCAGGAAATAAACCTGTCTGACAATGAACCCATTGGCGTTGTCTCTTTTCTTATCTCCACACCATCAAGCAGATCAAACCTTTTACCCAAACTCAAAACCTTGGTTGCGACGCCAGACTATATCTACCCATTTATGTGCCACCAGCAAGATGGTTACTTCCACAATCTAAACGCATATGATATAAGGCCTTTCCCTCTATCATACGAGAGTTGCTTCCGCAATAACCGTTTTCGTGCCATTTTAGAACTGCTCTCCACGAAAGGGCTACGCAGTCGTATATCGCTCACTTTGTCCACGGCATATCTCAACCTCATGATTGAATGGTCCCTAGACACTTCGAAACACCGGACCGACGTTGGTTGTCGCAAACTGCCCAGAATTTGGAAGATCGTGCTCACAGGCGAGCCGTTATCTACCGAGAGTATCCGCACCCTATTGGAACAACAGGAGTATTTCGCATTTATTTATGAAGCGTCGGGAGAGTCGCTGTTGGATCGCCACTTCCACACCATTTGCCCTAATCTGCAGCTTATCGAATACAAAGAATGTGGTTACAACGACTGGTCGATGATCGTCTGAATTGAAGGTATGAAATCTCTAGTAACACTCGTAATACAGTGGCTTACTGCTCCACACAAAGAGCTAAATATAGGAAATGATTGGCGCCGAGATGCCTGTAGAGCTCCGCTATTGACGTCATGTTCCGCTTGGTGCCATTGTATATAAATCGATATTATTTTGTTTGTCTCTCCAAAACATGCGACCCTCACTCTTCATACTTGCAGCACTTCCCCTGGTCGTTCAGGCCTCCTGGTTTGGAGGCTCAAGTGAACCCGCATACAAGTCCTGGAATGCAAACGAGCTCAAGGCTTGGCTGCAGGTCCACAACGTGCCCCTCTCCGATTACGTCTCAGAGGCTGACCTCCGCACCGCCGTCCAGGACAACTGGAACACCGCCTCAGCTTGGACCTACGACCAATACCATTCCGCTCAAAAGTCGTTTGCGGATCTTCGCGACAATGTCTTTGAATCCTGGGACGAGTCCAAGCTCAGACAGTTCCTCTTGGAGCAAGGCATCGTAGCTCCTCAAGGCTCCAAGGAGTATCTCGTTGTCCTTGCGAAGCAAAAGTATAAGGCGTACAACACTGCCGCCAGCTCTTTCTCCTCTATCGCGAGTTCTTCAGCCAGTTCTGCAGTCTATGGAAGTAAGGAGTCTCAGGCCAGCAAGAGTCTCGAGAGTCTTGCCACTCGCGCAACTGGAGCAGTCGTTCAGGCCACGAAAGAAGTCGCGGACAAATTCGACGAGACGAAAGACTATACATACTCGACCTGGGACGAGAATCAGATGAAAACTTGGCTTGTACGGAAGGGTTTGTTAAAGTCGAAGGAACAGAAGAAGAAGGAAGAACTCCTCCAGATGATGCACTCTTCATGGGGGAAGGTCGCAAACCCCGTCTGGGAAGCATGGGGTGACTCGTACATCGTCCGTTATCTTCTTTTTTCGCCGAACCGTACTGATGTCCCTTTAGCGTAACTGGCTTGTTCAACGACAAGTTATCAAACCCGACACAGTTTCGACGCGGGAATATCTCACTCAGAACATGAAAACCTACTACTATTCGACAGGCGAAACCGTCTACGATTCGTGGTCAGATTCGGAACTCAAAAAATGGCTTGTAGACCATGGCGTTATCAAGAGCGACGCTAAAGTTGCTAGAGAAAAGATGCTGAAAATGATTCAGTTAGTCCCTATGAAAAAATGTTATTTGTGTTAACTGATTTTTTTACTATTTCACAGTAGTTATTATGTTTCTGCAAACGACACATTTTGGGGTGCTTGGTCCGACAGCCAAATACGCAGTTGGCTTATTGATCATGAATGCTTGCGCTCCGACGCCCAAGTCAAGCGCGACGAGCTTGTGAAATTGGCCAACGAAAAGTACGTATGTCTTAAAGTTTGGGACTTGCAATGACTGATTCCTGCGGTCGCACAGATGGCACGATGCTACTGCGAGGACTGCTGCGTACGTTACTTGGCCAGATGCGCGACTTCGAGCGTACCTCCGCGAACGTGGTGTAGATGAAAAATACTTGCCCACTAGCCGCCCTGGTTTGCTTCGTACGTTGATCTACCTTTTGTCGTATTGAAACACCAGCTTAACCTAGATTACAGAGGAAACTCGAATTCGATGGGTTCAAACACAGACTCGCGCTGAATCTCTTCTTGTCAAAATCAAAGACGTCATCAACTCTGGAATTTATAAAGCAGAAGATACGCTTTCCCATCTCTTGTCGTTGTTGATGGGTGGATGGGAGGAGACAAAGGATCGATCGGCTGACGCTTATGGAACGGTTAAAGACAAAGGAACTGAAGGGCGTTCGTATTTTGAGAAGAAGGCGGGTGAGACGCGGGATTGGGCGCATGAGAAGGTTGGGGATGCGAGGGAGACGGCTGGGGAGAAGATAAAGCTTGGAGGACAGAAGATTAAGGGTGAATTGTAGGAAAAATAAGGATTTTTTTCTATCCACTTGTATACATTTTTTCGAGACACGATATTTTTTCTGTAATCAATTCCAAGAGACTTACAGTACGACAAAATGATAAATTGCAGAAAACGGTAAGTTTTAGTCAACGAAATGGCATTGGGATTGACATCGATAGCTCTCCGTGAACTTTCAGTCAGAGAATGGAGTGGTTTATATCAACGCCCAACTTCAACAGGCGGGCTCCTGCTCTTTAGAACTTCATAAACCCTCCAAATCTTCTCTGAAAACATTCTATCCCTCCCTGTATCCACCACTGTCCTCGGTTTATCGGTTTGTAACCGTATACGAAGATTGTCCGTCTCAACATCACAAGTCCTGATGTGGATGTTTTTCAAACGAGGCAGCCATTCTGGATCCTTGGCAGCTTCAATCCAGAGATCCAGGTCAGCCAGCATCGGCTCGGAGTTTGAGCAGTGGAATTCGAGCCTTTCAATACTGTTTGGGAGTGATCTTGACAGACCAACATCGAAGGGATCTGAACCGTTCTCCCCTTCGGGTTCCCCAGGTACTCTGTGGTATTGAGCAACCATATTAGCGTAGTTTGCAGCCCTGGCCTCGTAATCATCTGCAATGATAAGTGTCAACTCTTTCAGTCCTTTGCACATTCCCAAACACTCTCGAAAGTCATATAACCAGAAGTTGTATGTCATGTCAAGTCGAGGGTCAGTGTAGATAAAAACTCTCTCGAGCTGCTTGGTGGCGTTCAAGTTTGGTAGATTGTCAACGGCAAATATGAACATGTCCATTGCATTGTTGCCTATAATTTTGAGCTGTCGGAAGTTGACAGGCAGGTTTGTGCCTTTAAAGTGGATACTGCAGCAATGCTCGAGAGTTAAAGACTTGACATGGGTGAAGAATTCAGGAAAGCGGTGGTCGGGTGTCGGATCAGTGAAATTAGGCTCCGAGGTCGGAATTGCGACCGACCAATCACCCAAGACACCTGAAATAGTCAGGCTCTCGAGCTCGAACTTTGTGTTGATCTCGTCAAGCTCGAAGACGTTGATTTCCTCCAATAATCCTGCGTCGACTCGGAGGTGTTTAGGCGACAGGCCGTCCAAAGCACGGAGATACTCGGGCCATGGCTCAGGTCCAATCTCGATGCAGTCGATTCTGTCTTCAGGTTCCTTGGCTGCGTCCTCCGATACAATTTTGCGTATACGATGGATGAGAAGAGTGTTTCTTTCTAAATCTTCGGGACTGCCTCGGGAATACCCGTGGAAATGTGGGAGGCTTTGAACATCTCCAGTTCTTGGCGAACTGAGTTGCTCGTAAAGTCTTCTCGTACTTGGTTAGGGAACTTTTCCGAGGCTTGGATAGGCCATGCATGGTTCTGGGCCCTATCTAGATCGATGGAGAGAACATTTTTGCGTGATGAGATGAATGGATCGATGTCAGGCTTGGAGGTTGCAAATATTGGAGGGAAGGTAATCGACAGCTGAGAGATTTTGCTAGCCACTGTGGACATTGGTGCGGATATGAGAGGAGTATGTGCGACTGTGAGGACTCGACGCAGAAGCCAGAGGCGCACCGACATCATGGAAGGGGACAAACTGATCATCGGCTCTGTTCATTGTGACATCTTCCCAAGTAAGCGGACCAGCACATCTCGGAGTCCCTTGGCAAGTAAGGTCGTGCACAGGGAAATCCGGAGCGTAATAGGATAAATAATTGTTGGAAAGATAATTCACTGTGGGCCTTAGATGAGTTGCACAAAACGCAGGGAAATGCGAAATGTATTTCCCACCCTACCTACCGGGCCGTAAATCCAACTGTCGACAAGACAGTCGCTCTTTACATACAAAAGTTTAAGTTAAGGATGTTTGCCACTTCAGCACCCTTATGACGGCGGCAGAGCTACAGATGCCCCATCAGCCTTCTTCACGGAACACGCCGACTAGGTATCGCAAGGAGACCGAACGAGTCAAGAGCACCATCGCGTTGACGGGAAAGGATCTCATATCGCTCCAGGAGACGATCAAGTTGAGGAACAACCAGTTCGCGGCGGCGAGTTTAAGCGGTCAGGCTCTTGCTGTCGCTGTAATGCAGCAGATGACATACGCCCAGGTGTCCTTGTCGCTTAATGTCATTCAGAAACGCCTAGTCCAACCAGACACCTTCAACGACGATGGATACCACTTTGCTCGTGTCGCTACTCGTCCATGGATCAAATGAGAAGCCAAAAAAGGTAGTGAAACTTGGCGCTGAGAAAGTGCCACTGAGCCACTCGTATGGTCCTTATGGAAAAGTCAACAAAAAACAATGAAAAACTTTAACCAATGTATATTCTTTTACCATAGCCACTCAGTCAATGCGGGTCCAGTCGTCAAAAGGGAAGAGGTTTGACCATGAGCTTTCTATCTTGGGAAAGACTTGTCGTGCATGACGGGTACATTGTCCCCCACGACGAGCACATAAATAGGGTGGTCAGCCTTGTGAGCAGAATCACTCCCCAACGACTTCGAAAAAACTTTGTTTATCCAAAACCTCACTTCACTCGTAATGCAATCTCGTTCTGGTAAACAGACTTCGCTCTTCCCCATTTCGCCGTCACCGCTCGTCGCATCACAGGAAGCCTGGCCCCGAACGGTTGTCCCGACGTCGGTGGATTGTGGCTTCCAGAGCCATTGCATCACGAGCATCGAGTGCCTGCACGAATATGCTCGCCGATTTGGAAGATACCCGAAATTAGGGCTCTTTACGACGGACATAGAGGAGATTGCAGGTCCTTTCAGCACGGGGTCAATCCCACCAAGCCCATCCATGCCAACCGACATAACCTTCATTTTCTCTTCCACGGACAACGCGCTCAAAGACACCGAGGACGATGAATACCTTCCCACTCGCCGGACAACCCGACTTCGTAAGCCAGCTTATCTGCTGCAGGCTAGCAGTTCCAGAGTGCCAACAGAACTCCCCGCTAATACGAGACGACGAAAGCGGGATGATTCACCCGATGTCGAAGAAGAGGCCAAACGACACAAAAGCGACACAGGCGATCCGGGTGCATCAACACCAAGGCCTCCTACTAGCACCACGCATGAGACAGAGATCGACCCGAAGACGGGCAAACAGTTCATCGTGGTCCGAGATAAGAAAGGCAAGGTATTGAAGTACCGTTGTCCTGATCACCCCGACCTCAACTGTTCGAATAGAGGAGACATGGGGCGCCACCTGCAATCTCGCGATCACCAGCAGCCCAGCTTTTGCTGTGTTGGATCTTGTGGGAGGAAATTCACCAGACTTGATGCGTTGAAGAGGCACGTATCCAATACTAATCTGCACCCAAAAGGCAGTCTTGTGGTGGTGGTGGTGGATGAGACGGGAGCAGAAACGCACTTTGCTGAAGACGGTCGTGGAAGGAAAAGGCAATGACGGACAGTGTAGATGATTAGATTAATTATTAGCAACTTGTATGCGAGAAACAAATTCACCCTTTTATCTTCTTCAGGCAATGCTGTTAACATGTGGCCCAGCTCGACATATCGGGTCTAATCAATGAGGTTGGAAAGAAAAAGTCAGCCTAGTTCAAGGCCAGCGAGTCCACGATGCATGCGAAAGGAGTTCAAAGATATACCGGGCCGAGAAGGTGGATTACTCAGGCCCGGGTAACCGAATTAGAGCGGACCAGCGCGCCGTTGTCCCGTATTCGATGTTTGAATGTTGACTTCCATGGCCAAGGCCCAGGATGAACCATCTGAAAGCAGTATTGCAAAGAGTGGTCCACATATCTGGACTACCTCAGTCGCCCGAGTTCTTGTAGCCGGTCTCATTCTCGCTGCTTGCTTAAGATTCGTTCCAGAGTCTTACGCTGTCTGCTCTAAGGCCGGGAATATCTACACAGTAGATCGAAATAATCCCCAAGTAGAATGCATTTCTGTACGTGGTTCGAGGATTGTAGGAGTCGGCAGCTTTGGCACGTATTATGGTTTGCCACACCTTCTTGAAGCTCATTTCCCTAATGCAGACGATATTCAACGATTACACTACCCGAAATTTATATCTCCTGTTCTCTCAAATAGACTTGCAAGGTCTCTTATTCCTACTTCAAGAGTTATTCAAGTGAATGATGATGCAATTGTTGTCCCTGGTCTTGCAGGTGAGAACCCTTGTCATTTTCATAGTTGTTCGTGGATCATAGAACTCGAACAGATGCTCATGCACACATTGTTGAAAACGGCTATGTGGCACAGATGCCTCTCGCCGGGAGTAAATCTATGCAAGGTACTACCCACTTTCTCTTAATTAACACGCACATACGAATTTGATCTTAGAGGTCATTGAACGCATCAAAGAGTATCTTATTGCACATCCAGATTTACAACGCAATAAAACTCGATGGATAGAAGGATTTGGCTGGGACCAAACAAAGTGGCCGGTTGCTGAGTATCCTAAGGCCGTATGTTTCTCGCTGTCCACCTGCTAGAGCACATCAAAGTAAAAGCTTTAGCTATAGGCCGACTTTGATGCGGATCCATTGCTGAATGGTCGCCTTATTGCTCTGAGCCGAATTGATGGTCATGCTCGTTGGGTTTCGCCAGCCGTTCTGGACCTTATGCCTGATCTTCCAGACGAGGTTGACGGAGGACTGATTGTACGCGATGGCAGTGGAAAACCGACAGGTAACACCCTCAATTGTTTTGGAATTGTCATCAGTCATCTTGTTTTGCTGACAGGTATTTTCGTTGATAATGCAATGGACCTTATTCCCATCCCGCCTTGGAGCGGTACACAAGTTGCTGAGTATGCCGATCTAACCATCAGGACAGCGATTTCTTACGGCCTAACGTCAATACATGATGCTGACATGATGATGGAGCATCTCGATTTGTTCAAAAGGTAGATGCTTTCTTTAGTGTTGATCACGGACAAATTTTGAGCGTGTATTTCAGGTTAGCAGACAGTGGGAAGCTACCAGTAAGAAGAAAATGCATCTAGCTAGATCCGTTTTTTTAAGACTTTGTAGGTCCGGGTATATGTTATGGGTCGAGGTGCAGGCCAGTATTGGGGTAACAAGACATCGCCTTTAAAAGATTATGGCAAGCAGGGAAGACTAAACTTTCGCAGTGTGAAACTCTACGCAGATGGTCTGTCCTCCTTTCTCACTCCTGGAATTCCAATCAACAAGTTTATCAAATCACAGGTGCTCTTGGATCCTGGGGAGCGGCATTGCTGAAACCTTACTCTGACCGCCCAGAAACGAGCGGGTTACAGGTTAATACTGAAGTATCTCTCAGACAACAAGTTCGTCAGTTCTGGCTGGATGGTTGGCAGACGGTTTGTCCGTTGCATCACATTCCCCAGGGTGATGATACGATTGTTGTTTTTAGGGTGTACATGCCATAGGCGATCGAGCAAATCAGATAATTCTCAACATTTATCAAGAGATTCTTGAAAAGGACAACGGCAGTGTTTCTGAGTGGCGCCCCCGTATCGAGCATGCCCAAATCTTTACTCAGGATGATTTGGTGAGGATTGCTAAATTGGGAGGTATGATCTTGTGGCCTTTCCTCATCTGCTCGTGACTGATGATCTTTGAGTTATTCCAAGTGTTCAGCCCACGCATGCGTAAGAATAGATTTTTTTTTTCCTCGTCAAACCTGACCGTTGAATCCCAGGACTTCGGACATGTGGTACGCAGAGTCAAGATTAGTATGTGCGATTTATTCCTGACTATCGAAACTCATTATGAGTTCTATATTAGGGATCAGACAGGATCAGAGGCGCGTACGCGTATGAAACTCTTTTGCAGTATGTGGTGATATTACCGGTCTCCATGTCTACTAGAAGAATATTAGGGCCTCTCCTCAAGGGATTCTTCCTCTGGGATCAGACTTTCCCGTTGAGGGTGTTAATCCTATGCTTGGATTCTACGCTGCCATAACCCGACTGTCCGTGGACGGTACATCTCCCCACGGGTCAGCTGGGTGGTACCCAGACCAAAAACTAACACGCGAGCAAGCGTTGAAAGGGATGACGCTTGATGCGGCGTATGCGTCGTTTGCCGAAAACGATATTGGGTCGCTTTCGCCTGGCAAGAAGGCTGATTTTGTTATATTGGACAAGGACATTATGACATTGCCAGTGAAGGAAATCCTGAATACGAATGTTGTTGCGACGGTGGTTGATGGAACAGTTGTCTATGGTAACCTCTAGATGGTGGCGTTTGGAAAGGGTTCGTGATTGCATATTCACTAAAGATGTTTGGTGTCTGATTTGTTGGCAGGCAAGGTTTATAGCGGGTCTGAAATAAGCACTTGATGTTTGGGACTCCCAAAAATAGTAGTTGCGCTTTAATCTCAAGGATCTAGAGTTGTTTCTAACCCATGATGCACTTGTAACGCTCGGAGATGGGTGGCACTGCTTGGGTGTTTGTTAGAATTTCTGATTTCCAGATGGTAGTGACTGTCATTTCGCTGAAGGACTGCAAATGAGGCGAATGAGACGAATTCTAATTTTGACCAGTATTATACTTGGACTTGTAGCACATGCTCCCTTATGGGTAGGGGGGGAACTCGAAATATAAATTAGAGTTGCAGCAAGTATATGTTCTCGAAAGACGTGATCCATGTGATCTTCATTCAGTCTGTGATTTTCCATGGGTCGTCAATACATCGTATATTCGTTATGAGAGTATGATGATATTCCGGGGTAACAAGCTGACTTTATCCAGTATAGTAAGGTTCGAATCCCGTCAAATCTGTGTGTTCCTCTCAGAAGCCGCCGAACCTCTCCTCCCTTTCTTTCCCGAGAGATCGAGTTGATAATCCCATTCGGCATCCAATTCCGCATCGGGGACCTTGGAATGTCTTGTAAACTTGCGTTTGGCTTTCTTGCTGCCGGTCTTGGGCCTGCGGGGCGCTTTGGAATCACCAATGCTACCGCTAGTAGAGTCGGAAAGGACGTTCTCTGCGTCGCTATCGCTATCGGACTTGCCTTCGACTGGGGTGGCGGACGGGACTGGAGGGAGAACGCCGGTGGAGGAGAGGTGAACGACTTCCTCGCTGATCTCCTGGCGCATGTTTGTGAGAGCTGATTTGAAACGGGTGAGTTCGACCTCGCGCTGGTAGACGTCTTCAAGGAGATCGTTGTATTGATCTATCTTTGCTTTGTGATCGAGTGGGGCTTCGGGGAGATAGGCGAGACGCTCCTGGAAAAATGGTTATATATGAGATCCATGAGCATAACAGTAAGTCTGCAAAAATGACTTGCATCGATAACGGGGATGATAGGCGCCGTGGATTGGGAGACCTGATCCATAATGAGTGTAGGATGAGGGTGGAACGTTCGACGTTGAGTACTACGGGTTGGATGGCTTTCAAGTTTGTTCCCAGTTGAGTTACTGGGGGGGAAGATGGGGAGGCACTTGTTCTGCAGCCACCTTTATATACCCACAAGTGACAAGGGACCAGTAACGGGGTGGCGCCTGATAAACAAAAAGCACAGTTTCTCAGGTGTGGACAAGGGCCACGAGGCACTGACGGCAACCTTAATCGAGGGGTGTGTAATATCAGCAATTCATTAGAATCGTCGACACGCGTATAACACGACATCATGTAATTGGCCATCGGAATGCCGAAGCATAGATTATCTGTGAAACGTAACGGTGCTCGTGCCGTTCTACCGTCAATGGATTGAGAATCGACGGCCATTGCATTTGTATTCGTAAGGTTATCGGATTGGACACATGATGCATACAATAGAGTGGATATTGATATGTCTAAAAGCAATGCTATCTATGTACTCTAGGTATACCTTGAAGGGAGGTAGCCGAGGCAAAACGAGAACAATACGACCAAGTTTGGAAATGCAGATCCAAAAGACGGGATGAAAGTACGGTCCGTGAAGTGGGTCAATAGACACCCGTCGCCCGAACTCGTGGCAGGGTAAGTCATTAGACGGGCGAAGGATGCCGGCCGCAGCTTTTCCGTGTTTTGCTGACTAACGCCGCGCAGGGTCGAGAGTTTGTGCTGAAACACTTGGTTTTTATCAAGGGACTGAGGTAATAGAAGGGGCGAGTGTGATATGTGGGAAGGGGAAGGGTGGTCTAGTCTTCCTCTGGGATAAGAGAAAGGCCGATCTTCTTTCGAGAGCGCGACTTTTTGTGGAAGAAAGATGGGGAATATTGGGAGAAGTCATCACGTGGAAGGGCGTAAGGGTCTTGGTCGAAAAATGTGAGGAAGTCTTCTGTTCCGAATAGTTCGCTGGCGAGTTGGTTTGCGACGAGTTCGATGGGGTCGTTGAAGGGTTCTGAAATGAGAAGCCTGCCCATTGGCTGTATCTAATGCAGAAAAACAATAATTAGGTACTTGGGCTTGGCTGCGCAGAATGGGAGGAACATACTGGAGAAGCGCTTGAAGAGGGAGTGAGACTCCCGGTTGGTGAAGCGCTCTGGGATTTGGAGGCGTTGGCGAATGCGAGACGCTCGAGGCGCTGAACCTCGCTTTCGACGAAGCCCAATTGACGGCCACGCGAGTCGAAGCGGCTGCTTTGAATGGTGGTAACGAAGGGAAAGGTGAAGTGGGAGGGTACCATTGGTGAGTTAGCCATGCTGGGGGCAAAGACAAGGGGTATGTCTTAAATGTGATGGAAGTCGGGTTATATAAAAAAATTGTGGCCGCAGAAAGACAGACAGACAGGAATCGGTGATGATGCGAAATTATATGTGTCTCCAGGAACATCGTGATAAATACATATATGGGTTGTGATGGCAGGTCTTGAGTCAGCGCTGTTGTGATCGGCTTTAGTAATCACCTTGGCCTTTGCCGTCAACCCTCGTAACCAAAGCAATCCGGATTCCGGATTCCAAGGACATATAATATTGTTTTCTTCATATGTATGAAGAAGCGTATTAAGCGCTGAGGATCAATGATCGGATTTCGAGCGTGTTGTTAAAGGTTTCCATTCAGGGTTTTGCATGTTCCGGAACACGAGATACTCTTCGTTTGCAAGTGAGGTGCTATCGCTGTTTTCGTGCCGGGTCTCCTCAGGCGGACCGATGGTATTTACGAATCAAACTGGCATTTAAGCTCAAGGCTGACACATAATGAGAACACTCAGCCGAGTTCCCATTTTTGGTATGGCACTAATACAAACTTGTCTCCGCAGTCACGTGTTCTCACTTCCAGTATCTTCGACATTAATCCCGACGACGCGCGTCGGTGGGCTGTTCTAGAATGGTGCAGATCTCTGCGCGGTAGACAATATAAAACACAGATTGACCTCTGTTCGTCATTACATTCTACCCTCTTTCTTGATGCTCGCGTTTACCTCTCCTCAGCGACAATATTATCCTGGTTCGATGTACGGTCGCCAGCCCCCACTCGCACCTGATATGGGAGGCGACTCCTTCCGTGAGCTCATCCGAGAGTTGTCTCACCAACGAGCGCGGAAAGCTCAATGGCTTCCCGATGAAGTTGACGACAGCGATGAGGAGTTGGATCTCGGACTGCATGAACCGAGTTATATTCAGGGTTTGAAGACACAGCAGAATATGGATCGAGCGGCAGCAATGCAGGAAGAGGCTGAGAGAGCTCGACAGAGGCAGATGGAAGTCCAGGATGCAAGACAGAAAGCAGTGGAACATCTGTATAGAGAGGCTTCTGAAAGGCGTGCGGCTGCTTTGGATCGGGAAGCTGTCAGTGTTCTTTGAATGATCTTTCGATTGTGTGCTGACTTTTTGGCTTCGTCTAGAATTTGCAGCGTATGCACAATCACAATCCATTCACCGGTGGACGCAATTATTCACAGAATCAACCTCACGGTAGTTCCTCGATTCCCATTAACCCCGATGGAACTCCGTTATCGTCACCTCCTCACAAGGCCAATCGTGTTCCCGAACCGAAATCGCAGTCAACCCCAAAACCTGTTTACACAGAGAAGCACGAAACTGCGGCTTCTGTTATTCAAGAAAAGTTCCGCATCCATCGATCCCTTCAAACAATCAGCAATATCGCTTCTGAATTTCAAACGCTAAAGACCGCCTTTGTATATCCGAGCGTTATTGAGTTCCAAGAGCCGGGGTCAGAAGAGGGTCACATCAGCGTTTCTACTGCCCGGGCACCATCGGAATTCGATAATGTAGAAGAGGAGTGGGAGGTCGAAGGGGAGGTACGGATGGAGGTGGACGGGCCGCAAATGAAGTTGGCTTATACGACAGTGAATTATCCTATCCACTCGTACGTTGATGCGATGGAGAGGCTACTTATGAAGCTGGATGGGGTGGAAAGTTGGGGTGATAGGGGTGTCAGAGAGAGAAGGAGATCGGTAGTAAGGGAGATTGAAAAGGAGACGGCAAAGTTGGAGAAATTCTGGAAGCAAGCCTGGGTGGATTATGTTGAGAAGCAGGGAGAGGGAACGCACGATGAGGAGGAACATGGAGTGCAGGCTGAGTTGCAGGAGAAGATGGTGACCGACGAGGAACTGGTGCATGTCGAACTTCCCAAAGTCGAAGAAGACAACCGAGACGATGATTGGCTTGATGTTGCAGAGTTGGCACCAGTTGCTCCCGGTGTTGAAGGGATACCGCCATCTACACTTAGTGACGATGCTGAGGTGTAGATCTGGACATTGTGGTTGTAATTACTATTCTAATACTCTTTAATACACAGGATTCACTGTATAATTAGCACCATGATAGGGCGAATTTCATTGGTGCCGGAAAAGCGGGCCGTGTGATAACTTTTTCATCTCCAACTGTAACAAGCAGTTGCATAAATGCCAACTCTTGCTGCACAGCTAGCCCAGAATGCGTCGTTGAACGCATCCCTTCTTGTTGACAGATCACGTCGAAAACCAACCACTTCTTATCTTTTCACTGGCAAGGACGCAGACGAACTCGACCTAGAATCCATTCATGCGCTAGGTGTCAACTCTTTACTGGGTTTATCCTCCATTGAACCAAAATTAAGAAAGTTTGAGGATGATCTCTTTTCGGAACAAGCGAAAGAAACAGACCGTACCCTTCTGGCGAAGGAGAGGATTGCGGAATTGGATGAACGGATAGAAGAGTTTTTATGGGCCTTGGGACCGTATTTGATGGAACCTCCGACGGCAAAGATTTTGGAGTGGCTCGTAAGGAGGTTTAGGTAAGTGTGTATGATACATTGGCGGAAATTCCTGTTGTTTTAACGGTTGGTGGATTCAGGATTCACGAGTTTAACGTTCAACAAGTCATGGCTTTGTTTCTCCCCTACCACGAGTCGCCTCATTTTGTCAAGATGTTAACTATTTTGCAAATCAAGTGAGCTGCCCGATTTATCTAAAAGATATCGACTGAAATATCAACAGGCCTAACACATTTTGGGGATTTCTTCTTCCTTACAAATTAGCAGCTCAGAAGCTGTCTCGCGTTTCACTCGTCACGGAAATGCTTAAAGATTCTGACCTCGCTCGGTTTGTGTCATCACTCTTGCCTACTGCCATAAAAAAAGGCCAGGTTCATAGCACTATAATCGCTTTCAATGCCGCAACTCTACACGATTTCATCAAAAGAGGGAAATCAATCAATGAAGGCACGCTTGCGCATATTCTACCAGCTTTGCTTGAGCCGTTGCACCAGAATCAAAAAAATACCGTCAAGGATGCCGTGGTACGCTAACTTTTCATATCTCATGATTTATACAATTGACATATTCAACAAGCTCGGAAGCTACATCCTTCTTGCGTCGCTTTCCCAAAAGTGTAAATTTTCACCTGCAGCTCTGCAAGTTGTGGTGGCAGACGCTGTCTCCGCTTCCCATTCGGTACGGACGGATCAATTTGTCCAAACTCTTGTCGCTGTATGCGGGCCTCAAGATGTTCTGGAAAAGTTGCCTAGCGAAGTGGTGAAGAGTATTTTAGGGGTACCGTACGTGTTTTGATCTTCGCATAAAACTGAACATTGGCTGATTTACTTCCTAGGAATATCCAAGAGACTTTACTTGCTGCAGCGACCTGGGTGGGTAGTGAGAACATCTTTCATCCCCTTGTTCGTGCTCTTGTTTCCAAGTAAGATTTACTGTCACTCTTTTTTTTAAAAAAAATGGAGCTGATGGCTATTGTCTTAGGCTACGCAAGGATGAATGTCGGGCCTTCCTCGAAAGTATCATCGCAACGCCTGCCCTTCCTCCTACTGTAATCGGTTCTTTGACGTCACAGCTCATCAAAATTGCTGTTAAATCCGAGGATATTACCGCCCGTCGACTACTCTCTTTGATTCATCAACGGTACCCGCGCTCGCTACGAAGTGCAGCCGACTTGTTGTCTGACGAAGACGAATCCTTGAAGGAAACTCTCGATCAACTCGTCATCACCTTGTCTATAGTAAGAATATTTATTTATTTATTCATCAGACTACACTGGCTCCTTGACAGGCCAGAACTTCGAATCTTGATGAAGGGGTGGATTTCGTCATTTCCTCCTCGAACGATGATGCAAATATCCGAACGATGGCCGTGAAAGGGTTAGTCAAGTCAATTGTCGGAAAGAAACCTGAGGGTATTGAAGATTTTGTAAGAAATACATTCCTTGGTGTGAATGAATGCTAACTTTTAGTAGGAAACCATTCGGAGGGTCCTAATTTCCCGGTTACAAGACACCTCTGCTGCGGTGATAGAGGCCTTGTATGAAAATCCTGCAGCAGTGACATCCCTATTTTGCGGTGATCCAAAATCCTTTGTCGCAACTTTGTTCCTTGCATTGGCGTCCCAGGAAAAGCCCAAACGCAACATTATAAAACTTCACCTACAATATCTGACTTCACACTTCTGGCCCGCCACAGAAACTTCGACGCACGATGAGATTTTTCATCGAATTTTGTTCCCTTTCCTGTTATTCACAAAGTCTCGACAAAAGACTGCCGAACTTGTGTGGGACCTGGTTGGCGACAGACTCCCAACCGAATCAAGTGCGTTCATTTGGCTCGATGGATGCGTTGCTCTGGTCAAAGCGGAAATGGCGGAGACTGAACAAACCGACGGCGTGGAGTTGATGAACCAGATAAATTTTTCTGTCTCATCTAAGATTGCGGGTGAGTTCATTATCTCCAAGCCAAAAAAAAAAGGTCGATTTAATTGTTTCTAGAGAATATAATCAACTCGAAGAATGTCGTTTCCTATATTGATTCGGTAATGATCAAATTGCGTGACGACAATTCCCATGTTCGATTATTTGGTTATCTCATTGGGCAAGAACTGCTCAAAAAAACATCCGGACATCAACAAGTCGACATTGGAGAGCATATTCTTTCGTGTTTAGGAGTCGAGGAGCTTGCAGGTGTTGATGATTTATCGCAGGAACATCTTTCTCTTGAGGTTTGTTTGCTATGTATGCCTGTTCCGTTGATACTGAATATATATATGCCCTAGAAGTCGGACGATACATTATTTGGCAAATATATCGTTACGAAAACCAACAGCAAGGCCGCCATTAGCTGGATGCAAATCGCAATTGTCGCCGCTATCGCAAGAATCCCTTGTCCGACTGGCGTCAGTCTTAATTGGTTATTGGAATCTCCGAAGGTGAGCAAATTTCTTAGCTTAACACTCCTGCATCACTCATCTCGAAAGTAGTGTGAAACCGAAGGACAGCGTTACGTGCGCCTCATGAGGGTGGTTTACCGGTTGGCAAATGCCTCTACTTCCCTTCCGGTTGTCTCCTCTGCGATTCTTCAGTTGTTGTTTCTGAGTTTGAAGGACCAGTCTTTGGCATTCCTTGCCGGCATATGGACCAACTCCGACCAAAAGGTCAGGGATTTGAAGGCGATTTCCTTGCTCCACGCAGCTGCGTTCCTCGAAGCCCATATTTTAGAGGATGACAGAATGGATTTCCAAACCATTCTCCCTTCCATTTTTGTTGCTCTGCAAGACTCGGATACTCAATTGAGCCAAGCAGCCTTGGAATGCATATCGAGAATCTGGATACTCTCTGAGCACCCGCTTCAGTCGGTTTACCAGTTTGATGTCATTTACGGCCAGAGTGATGGTAAGCTTGAATTGAGAAATTCTGGATGGATGCTAATCATATGCATAGAAACTCTCCAATACCTGGACCAAGAGGATTTGAAGCGTTATTTGACTGGTCTAGTGGAGCATCGTGATCACCTCTGCAGTGATCCTTCGTATCTGGCCATCTTTCATAGAGAGCATCTTGGTAAATTGACAGTCGAAAGACGAAAGGAAGCCGAGTGAGTTTTCGAGATATTATTATGTTCTACTGCAGCACTAACATTTGAACTAGCTACAAACATCGCGTTACCTGCTTCCTTCACTCTCATGCCAACGCGTTCCCATCAGATTATGGCCAGGTTGCCCTTCTCAGATCGGTAGCGGCAGTGTCCGATAAAGGGAAGATCCCAATTCTTCTTCCTACGATAAAAGCTCTTGTTGAGAAAGCAACTTCAACCTCCGCTGCAGACTTATTTTCGACGATTCCTGAGGAACTGGCGATGTGCGTACTAGCTTCGTATGGCGTCGACGCGGCTGGTACTCTGGACAATGATCCTGTGTCATGGGAGGTCTTTCTGACTGTTGTTCGTACATTTCTGCGGCCTGGTATGTAAGTTGCTGTTCTGAACCAATTACAATGCTGACTTGAATCTCAGGGACACCTCTGTCGGTTCAGAAAGTCATTGTTCAGTCCTTAACGGGGCTGTCAGCGGCCTTGAATAAAGGTCGTCGATTAGCACTTTGTTCGCTGCTGTTGGACGTTGGGTCTACCGATCCGTCTACCGTGAGTTTCATAGGTATTACTCATGTTTCAAGCACTGATTTACGAAGCAGCAATCGTTGGCAAGAAAGTCACTCTCTGATGCTTTGAACGATGTTTCTCTCATCGTCAAGTTGTTGGACCTCTCTGTTCAGCCAAATAGATCTCGGGCTGCCAAACGGCCGAAGACCTCAGGGTGCGCATCGACTCTTTCTTCGTTGTCTTTTTTATTAATCCCCTTTTTCGATGAATAGGTCCTCTGAAGATTTTCTCCCTCGCTTGGCGCTTCTTACCGAAATCCTTGGAACCAAATCATTACCAGGCTCATTGGAACTTACAACGCATCTCCTCGAGACCTTGAACAAGGTCGTGCAAAGTCTGCCTGCGGCACAGGCAGATGTTATCTATATCCAGCAGCTGCTGATGTCTGCTATCGAGAGCACATCTTCAAAGATTAAAGTACGCACTCGAATGTCCTGTTCAGATCAAAATCCTAACATCCATCTAAAGGAGGTCCCGAACATATCGCCTACCGTAATTAGGATTGATGTTCTGGTTGAAGTTATAAGAAGTATGAACCCTCCTCACCTAACCCTCTGACACCGATTGATGTCTGATGCAGCATCCACAAACCCACAGACCTTCCACCAGGCTCTACTTCTGATTGCTAACCTGGCTCGTTTGGCCCCAGATTCTGTCCTCTTCAATATCATGCCGGTGTTCACCTTCATGGGCTCGAACGTCTTTCATCGAGATGATTCTTATAGTTTCAAAGTAGTCCAGGAAGTAAGGATTTTGCAACGTCGAGATAGATGATGACTTACGTGGTTTTCAGACTGTTGACGGGATAATACCTGTCATGGTATCTTCGCTAAGAGAGTCTCATGCTCAACCTCTTGACTTGTATCTTGCCGCCAAGGAACTCCTCCGAGTATTCACGGATGCGGCTGCCCACATTCCTCGGCATCGGCGAAATTCGTGGGTTGAAAGGCTTTTGTTGTCATTCTGAAAATCTCACGTCTTATCAGATTTTTTTCACACTTGGTGGACGTGTTCGGTCGTCGGGACTTTCTGCCTCCAATTATTATGCTCCTCTTGGAAAAACCCGCCAATCGTGTAGTCCGTCAGGGAGCCGATGAACTCCAAAATACTCTTTCTTTGCCAATCACATTATTTCAACAGAGTGGCCATGATGTCCAAATCCAAGTCACGTCATTTCTTTCTCAGAAAATTCACATCTAACAACTGCAACAGACCGCAACAGAGCTACTTAATGAAGCTCAACGTTTAATCGTTCATATTAATGACCCGAATTCTATACAACCGACTTTCATGGAAAGCATTCCGTATGTCGTTTCGTTTACCCAAATTTCACAGAAATTGACCCTGTGTGACAGGGATGGAGAGCATACTGTGTCCCCATCGACAGTACTTAAAAGGCGAGCTCAAGCATTGATTATTTTCGTTGGGCTTGCCATGAAATCCAACATGCCTGGCAAAGAGGGTCAAAGTCCAGTTAGTGCTCTAGTAGCACAGCTCATTGCTCTTGCTGCTGTTGACACTAATTCATCGGCAAAATTGGACGACATCCTCAAAGCTGCTCGCTCATCTCTTAATGAGTTACTCAGCACTATGTCAGTCATTGACTTCATAGAATCCGTACAATCTATCCTTCTATTAGAAGATGTCAGGGTCCGTCGTTTCTGATCACTCTGTTGAATAAATTTGACTCTCTGGATAGATTCAATCTGGCGCATTTGATGTATTTGCAAGGCGCCTGCCCGATGTCTCGGTGAAAATGCGCCCAAACCTCAATGTCAATATAAAACAAATTTTACAGTCAACGAGGGACTTCCTGCGCACAAATAAGGACGGAGATGCATTGGTCTTTGCTTTCCGAACCTTGAAATCCATTGCGGACACACTCTGTGATGGAGAGGAAGGCTCCTTAGCCGATGTCGTCCCCTACGTCCTCAATTCAATGAATGACAAGGACCTGGCTTCCTCCGCCATGTCCGCCTTAGCTTCAATATCGTACGTGTCTTGTTTATATAAGTCACTTTTTTTTGAGTATCTGGTAGTGTTAAACTTGGACCTCGCATCATTCCTTTCTTCCGACAAATAATTTCTCAGTGTGTTTCGATTCTTCGCGGAAACGACCCTGGTACGTATAAACCAACTTCCAGTTTGAAGTGTCTTATAATTTTTACCAGAAATGTTCGGAGCTGCCGTGTCCACGCTGCAGGGATTGCTGAAGACGATCCCTGCGTTCTGGGGAAGCGGAGAACTATCGCAAATTGTTCTTTTGTACATGGACCGACAATCTTCCGCATCCAGTCCAAACACGTCCGGGATATCAACTTTAATGAAATCGCTAGCAAAGAAAATCCCACCGAAGGTCTTGATCCCTACTCTATTGGAAATTTGGGATTCCCAACAAGGGTCAGAGGACATTGTAAGTTACCAAGATCGAATTCATATTTTAGTTTCAACTATACAACCTAGTCCCGGATATCCGCCTATTTTGATGCCCTTGGGCGAGCCCTTCAACAGGCAGATCGGCCGACGGTCCAAGACTATCTTCGTGATATATTTAAAATATTTTTGGAGGCTCTCGACATTGTCAAAACTCATGACGAGGTATGATTGAATCACATACAACTTCTCAAGTCTGAAGAAATATCCAGGCCGAGTCCCGGGTCATCCATTCTTTTAGAGAAATAGTTGTTAAATTGACCGAGTCGGCCTTCAAACCCCTCTTTAGACGATTGCACGACTGGGCATTTCTAGGAGCGATAGGTTGGTGCATTGTGTTTATCTCGATCGTCTAAAGTCAATGTAAATTTCTAGACCCTGAACGACAAATCGCATTCTGCCATCTCTACATCCATCTTCTTGATTTCTTCAAGGTAATACACAATGCTTCCTGTTTGTTAGCTCAGCTGTGTAATATTCTTGCTTCAGGGCTTGATGGTACCCTACGCCTCATACCTCCTGCAACCCCTCAGCAGTGCTTTGGATTCCTTCAAGTCAAACGACTATAATGTCGCGCTATGGTCATCAGTCATCAATGTACTCACACGAGCATTCAGTCACGACGAAAATGGTACTAGTTCTCCATAAATTTTCGTATTGCTTGCTATTCACTCTTATATTCTAGGTTTCTGGCGTGATGACAAGCTCCGACAACTTTTAACTGGCCTGACAAACCAAGTAGAAATTGGCTCGAGATCGGATTCGGTCGAGAAGAAACAGTTGCAAGATTGTCTGGTTGCTTTTCTGGACGCCATCACGGACGACACTCTTGTCAAAGCCGTCAATCTCAACACACTGATGCATACTCGATCCGAGAGTCTCCAAACCAGGATTTTTGCGTTGACTTGTTCAGAAATTATGTGGCTCTCCCATGGAGGGAAATTACGCGGTGATTTTGTCCTCGAGCGTTTTTATGTATATTGTGCTAAAGTCGGAACCTTTTCATTATACCAGGATTCGTGGCGGAAACAGCTACTTTCATTGCAGAATGCGGGGAGGATGAAAATGACCTGGTAATCATCGCGGCGTCCAAATTGAAAGATGCGGTTGAAGCTATCGCGGGTAAAATAGACGGATTGTAATTGATTAAAACATGTTTAGGAGCGTATCCGAGGCATTGGAGATGTGATCCACATCCGAGTAGGTATGTCTAGTATTATCTACTCTCCTACAACTGATAAAAACTTATTCAGATTGATTTGATCAAACATACCACATGCTAGAGAAATCCCCGGAAACTAAGGGTTTTTTGGTCATTTTGCTACTTATTTAGCCTACTTAGTCCGTTGAATTTACGGGGCCAATTTACCACGGCGTGATGCCATCATTCGGCAGATCACGTGACTGATCGCCGTACGCATCGTCTCCGCTTCGAAAACCTTTAGATATCGATTGCATTACATGGTAGACTGTGTGTATGTAGTTGCCAGTGTCTTGTGATTCCCGCCGCGAAACTGTTTTCAAATCTGAGCAGCAAAGATGCGATGAGATTACACGAAACCAGATGGGGCAAGCAAACTCTCTATCCTGACCTCGGTAATGCACCTAAATCCTCAATCACCTATTCTTTTTACTCATGCATTTGGGCATGTAGACTGTGCTTATTTGTGGTATAGACCCGGACAGCCAGCCATATCAAGTACCTAACACTATTGGTTCCCAGGTCCGCGAGGAGTAATAGAGATAGGTCTCATTAACAAGCTATGTAGTAAAAGATGATGTGAACGAGAATTGTAGAGAGTCAGCTATAGTACTACTTGAATTCCAAAGTTAATTTTTATTCTGTACTTAATGTAGTTACATAAGACTTAAATAAAGTAGCAACCGCACCCTCATTTCATTGAAACAACAAGCACCAAATGCAGGACGAGGGTGTCCCTTCGAAACGGCAGTAGCATGTGCGGAACCTCATGGAACAACTTGGACACGCTCTCTCTGTAGTGGCTCCGGCTGATCACCTCCCCCAGAACCTTCCCAATGTCGATTACGATTTTCTTGCACTTCGCTTGGTTCTCGTGTTGCGGGAGCGTGTTCGTCACGATCAGCTTCTCCAGGTCGCTCGCCTCCACCTTCCCCAATGCATTTCCGCTCAAATGTGACGAACGCAAACACCTTCTAATGTCCGCCTTCCGACGGGTGCCACTGCAAGACAGTAAGTATCAGCGGTATTGCAATCTTATCCTTCACGTGTCCAACCAGAACCATTCGCAATACCTCGTTCAGGACAAAGAGGGGGGAAACATCTCGACTCTTCGAAACAGCAAGCGGCAGGTGACGAGAGAGGGGGGGGATCCCCGGTCTCTTGAATTCAAAGTAGATGGCGGGTGACGAAAAGGGGGAAGACCTTGCCTCGAAACGGGAGGCAGCAGATGTGAGAACCCCTCGTCTCTTCGAAACGGCTGGCGACGGGCAGGGCAGGGGATCGCCCGTCTTCCTGGTGCAGAAATCGAGGTGAACGGAGGTGGAGAAGGGGTTGTCCCCCCTTCTTATGTCGATTTCAAAGGCAAAGAGGGAGGAGGGGGAATTGTCCCTCCTCCTCGTGTCGATTTCGAGGGGAACGGGGAGAAGGGGGGCCAATCCCCCCTTCATGGCATCGGAATCGAGGGGAATCGGGTGAAGGAGGGATCGTCCGCGTCAATCTCGAAAGCAGGTGGAGGCGGGCCTGTCCCTTCCTTATGTCGATTTCGTTGGAAACGGGGGTGGAGGAGGGTCGTCCTTCCTTGTTGTGTCGCT
>Ga0307517_10003478_pt1 | contig 24464 bp, 30 predicted proteins | sample 23_EM_MG_FD_194515 | JGI IMG/M metagenome (GOLD analysis project Ga0307517, IMG submission 194515) | Populus trichocarpa ectomycorrhiza microbial communities from riparian zone in the Pacific Northwest, United States - 23_EM | ecosystem: Host-associated > Plants > Roots > Unclassified | place... | reverse complement strand
ATCGCCATCAACTCCACCGCCTTTGAGGATATCGATCCGGAGACCAAGGAGCTTGTTTTCGTTGGATCCAAGACCGAGACCGCTCTTCTTCAATTTGCCGAGGATCTCGGTTGGGAGAACTGGAGGGAAACTCGCGAGTTGGCTCAGATTATGCAAATGATCCCCTTCTCCAGCGAGCGGAAGGCGATGGGTGTCGTCGTCCGTCTCCAGTCCGGCCGTTACCGGTCGTTCCTCAAGGGTGCGTCTGGGATCCTCACTAAGCAGTGCAATTCAATGTGGTGTTTTTCTTACGAGTTCTCGAAATCCAGCTAATTTTTACGGTGCAACACGAACATACTCGCCTCTGGTTGATATATCATCGCACCACACCCCTCTGTTTCACCTTCGCAATGTCACGACCGGACAAGGATCTTGTGAAAAGCCTCGTCCCCCCATACCTCAGCAATCATATCATTCAGGGTACATGGCAAGTCTAGGTTACCGCTCTGTGGTACCGGGGTGACGAACTCAGAGGTGCAGAACCTCGGTGGGTCGTTACCATCGTACAGCCCCCGTCGGTCCAGTAGAACATCATTTAAATTAGATTAGATCTATTGTAGTCTACAGCTGTGTAATACCAGGACTCTAATAGTCAACCCAGTTCCTCTGAAAGAAAGTTGTAACGATTTCGACGTTCAACATTTTAATGCTCGTTTCGAGAGTCAAAGGACAGCGACCGATCATCAACGGTCGCTCTCGAGGATCAAATGCCGACGACAAGACGTCGATGGTCGTCCTCGGTGAGGTTGAAGGAGCACAGTTGAACATCGATGGTCGGGTCCGACACTCGAATGTTGCGGACGACTTTCGAAGGTTGCCTGCGACGATCGAAAGTTGCCGAGAGGTTTTGGCGATGGTCGAATGTTGTGGCGCAAGTCGCACTTTCGAGGCGACATTCGACGAAAGGTTTGGCGACGGTCGACGACAATGACTGTCGCCAAAAAACTTATGGAAAAAGGGAGCCGGATATGTCATTTTGACGATGATTAATCTTTGTACAGACGGAACATCATAGTATTTGTTACCCTCTCCACTTTCGTCTTGGTCCTGCTTTAGAGTTGGCAGATCCAATTTGAATCCGCTTGCGTGGTCTTGAGGATCTGCAAATAATGTCCAAAGACATCAAGATAACTATTATCACAATAGGCAGGTCCCCGCACCTTTCAGATTGAAGTTTCCGTTTATTCATTCGGCCTTCCTCTCGTATCAAGCTTCTACTCTCCCTGCCCATCAGGTCACCCGGACTTCGGATGGTTTTTAAAGGACTAACCTTCCCCTGGATTTTTTCAACCGGCGTACATCCCTTACAAGTCTGGTAATCTCCAGACTTTGTTTTTGCAAGAGTTGCAGCAGAGTAGCAGAGGGTGATTCAGGATTGAGCGAGTCATTCTTCAAAATCCCTGGGATAATTTCATGGTCAGCACGTGGTAAGCACTCGAAACGAAGTTGGTAGCTACAGACCCGTGATGTGTTGCCACCATGCTGAAAGCCTTTCACAAGCGAAAAGAAGATCCCAAGCAAACTGTTCTGGCTTTTCCGATGTTGTACCATAATGCCGATCTGAGGTTGAATCGTTGTGACCACGGACAACATTATGAATCTCGTTTCCAACGACTCGTGCTGCGGCGGGGTCCTTGTTAGCCTGATTAAGTGCAACAGTGACCTGGCGCCACTGGCGCAAACCAATACCGCAGTCAAGGCTCCGGAGGGTGTCCCTATGGAGGGCGTCCGATATATCAGCTGACTCGACCGGGGATCGGATTCCGGGGAGAAGATAATATAGGAGTCTCTTGGATGTATCCTCCATTCCCAAAGACTTTGCCAGTGCCGACTCAAAAGGTCGGAATACAACCCAATCAATGACACAGGTAAGCATTAGGAGTGGTGGAAGATGACGGTAGCCGATCTTTTGACGTTGGGACTAGGTTATTGGGTTAGGGGGCTGACCCAGGGGAGAGAAAAGTGAAGTCGACTATACCGAAAAGCTTGTCTTGTTGTATCCGGAAACCAATGCTAAATTCCCCATTATGAATTTCGCATTTCGGATGTTTCCACCAGGGAGATTTCGGATGCACGTAGTTGCAAACTCGGTCCCGCGGTATGGGCTGCCAGAGCAGATGAAAATCAGTGTCCCAAGTATTGACCGGATTGATTCCATTTCCTTGAGGAAACGAAGGCATTGTTCTCTATTTGGCACCAGTCTGCCACCCTCTGTAGCTGTCACGTAGGTTGTCCCCAGCTGAGGGTCGTCTAGGACAAGCTTGAATAGAAGGTCCTCGTACTCCTTTAGGTTATTCTCTCCAACATCTCCAAAGTAGAACCCGGGTGAAGGGTTGTTGACCTCGTCGATAATCGTATCCGGAAGCTGGATGTGATCCTCTAGGTCTATACCAGGGAGTAGTGCAGCCCTCCGTTGTCTGACCTCGTCGAGAAGTGTGTAGAACATCTTCCCAATGTCACTGAGATCCACAACGGTGCCCTTGATAAGTACACCCGTACGCTTGCCTGGGGGGCCAACAAGTTCAACTGAGGGTCCCTGTTTGACCTCGTCCTCAGCAATCCTCTTGAGTAGGTTCCTCGAGGTGTAGAGCGGGGAAAGGCAGAAGTCCGACTGTAGGCTGAGATATCGTCGATAATGCTCATGGGCTCTGCCAGGTAAAGTACCTCAGATGGGCTATTGACCATGAGGAATAGAAAGCAGCTTACGAATAGAAACCCTGTTTGTCTGCTTCCATTCTTCCCTGGATCTTTCGATAGATTGCAGACCGGCCGAAGAAGACCAACTTTGATATGTGTTGGGTGATGGTGCTGCACCATGTGATGTTCCCATCCTCACGAAAGGAGTGGACAATGAGAAATCGGTAAGCGGTCATCCTGTACCGTCCTCCTGTTGTCGTCGCTCCTTGAGTGAATAGCAGATATAGGAGTTTCTGCAAAGGCCCCTGTGTGTCGGCCCGTGGTGATTTTAATGCGCGGATGTAGGCCTTCGCAGCTGATCTCTGCTCATCTGGGACATTGCGGACATACTTCGGGTATGCACCCGTGACAAGTCCAATGCAGAAGGTAACGAGGTCTGTACCAAGCTTTGAGTATGACGTAGCACCTGCGATCAAGTGCTCAAACCGGCTGCTTGACCACCCAACGCTGAATCGTGGGCATCAGTAGACGGCCCAGTACCTGGAATCGGAGAAGAGCTCACTTATTGTAGTCACCCATGGCAATCTTCACTGCGGGGTCCTCCCCGCGAAGCTCCGTATTCATTGCCGTAACATACAAGTTGACGGATTCACGGACAAGGGTACGAAGGACAGGTAGCGAGTCTCGAGTGATGCCGTGCGCCTCCCTCCCTGTGAGTCCGTCCACCTCCTGGAACCAGTTCCCGAGGGTCAGGAAGTGGTTCATGTCGCGTGTGTTGGAAGGAACGGTTATCAGCGAATTGCTGGGAAGCCCGGAAAACAGTGCTTTGAACTGGGTGGAAACGGGGGTTGGACCGTCTGGTTTGGGTGCCTTAGCCGGTGCAGTCTTCACTGCAAAGTAGTCTCGATTTGTCCTTGGAAAGAAGGTCTGTGCGTGACCACAGTGGATGCCGGAGTCCTTGCATTTGCCGTTCTGGTGACGAAGAATAGAGGAGCGAGTCTGGGCGGCGTACCCACAACCACCACAGCATTCCATGTTAGACTTTACTGGGAGACCATGGATGGCCGGAATGGCGGAGGTTGGGAGTTTGACTTTATCACGGCGACGAAGGCTGTATGTTTTAATAACTGAATCGCAGTAGCTTCGGGAAGCACTGAGACCAAGCTCCTTTAGATCCTTCTTTAGATGTCCATACAACTCGTTGGCAGCAACACTGGTGCGACATGCCATGCAGATTGCCAACCCCCACTTCGTGTTAACGAAGAAACCATAGGCGAGCATAAGTGAATCTTGGGCGGTATCTGGCCCCCATTCTGCTCGAACAGTAGGAGCTTGTTCGGAACCCTGGTCCTGATTACCCCCATTGTCGGAGCACGGTCCCTCACTGTCGCCGCTGTCGGAGTCCTGGTCCTCACTGCCTCCGTTGTTGGAGTCCTGGTCCCCGTCGTCCCTGTAGTTGGAGTCCTGGTCCCCGTCGTCCCTGTAGTTGGAATCCTGGTCCTTGTCGTCCCCGTTGTCAGAATCCTGGTCCCCGTCGTCCCTGTAGTCGGAATCCTGGTCCTTGTCGTCCCCATTGTCAGAACCCTCGTCCTCACCGTCTCTGCCGTTAGAACCATTCTGGTCATCCCCACCTCCATCTTCAGACATAACAGCAGTGGTGGGGGGGGGCTGACAAGATTTGACATGACCCTGGGCTGTTTTAGGAGGATGAAGGAGTGGCACACTGTGGACGTGGACGTACCTGAAGACTTGCAGAATTTAGTACCTGCTTGTCACATCCTGGACAATTAAAATATCCTCCATGCCGATGTACAGTAATCTTGAGGGGGACTTCGCCTGGGAAGGTTACGACAACCTTAGTGATGTGGACCTCGCGTTTATGCTTGACCACGTTGGCCAGAATTCGGTACCCAGGGCAGTCAGGACAGCGTGCACTGTCAGAGGGTGAGTGATGTGGATATGAGTCCAGTATATGGCAGAGATAGAAGGGACGTACCGCATTATGGCAAAGGGTCAGCCAGGGGAGTGTTTGGAGGTGAAAGGGCACGCCGCTCGGGATGAGAGACAGCAGCCCTTATTTACATGCCATTGCACGCGAAAAGCGAATGAGCCTCCGCCCGAGCTTTGGCAGCGGTCTGAATTTTGACGTGAGATATTCTTAGGGCGCACCAACCATTGTCCATGCAACTGACGCTCGCCGCGCGCTGTATGCTGTCCGGAGTTAACAATCTATAATCTATCTATCTTCTATGATACAAGGGAAGGTTCAAACTTCTCACGCTCTGATTGGCTGAGACAACGTCAGACAAACCGGTAGCAGTAACTCTTCGTGCCTTCGGCACATTTATTCAACACCAAGCGTCAGCTTCGGCCTTCAGGCTCGCGTCCCCTGTACAAGTAATATAACCCTATACAGCAGATATCATGTACGCCTTAGGTAGCTTTCTCTAAAAACGCTCAACGCTCAACGTATTCTACTTCGGGCAAGCCGGTAGCACGGCAATGCCTCTGGCTTCCGGTACCTCTATACCGGCGCGTCAAGCTTCAACTTCAGGCTTCAGGCCTTCACACTCGAGCTCAGGCCCATGCCTGTTGCATTATATCGTGAGTCCTACAACACACCTTTGGACATAGTACGTGCCTTCGGGTAACTTTGGTGTTCGCTCCTTTGGGTGATCTGAGTCCTCAGGTCGACATCCTCGCGTCGTGGGTCCGCACCCGGGTTTCTGCATAGCGACAACAGGACGCCGTCCGGCCCGACCAGATAACCGCCCATGTGAATCTCGGGTGTTTCGTCATGGTCTGTAGACTGTCACTGGCCGCACTGGCCGCACGGGGCGCATCAATGGGACCTGGGGGATATCGGTGGGTTTCGGGACGGTGGCGTCGTCGGCAGGTGGCTCCCCAGTTGCTGAATATCGAATGTTCGATACTTTTGCGCCATGGGTCCGCGCCCGAGTTTCCGCGTGACGACGATGGGGCACAATCTGGCCTAATCAAATATAAGTAAACATCAGGAAAATGATCGGTCACAAACCATGCGCTTCGAAGCGCTTGGAGTGGCCAAAATCGCCTAGCATCGCGGCCGGTTTCTCCAGGCGCATTTATCGAATGACTGTTGGAAGCATGCACATGGAATCGCCGCCTATTTTCATCAGAGCGCGTGGAAGCGTTGCCCAAGTCGACCAATGTACATGGAATCGGAGGCAACCCGCTTCGAGCTTGAGATTGGCGACCAAAGCCTTAACGCTTCCTGAACGACCATGTCCAGATACTTGAGCCTTGAGGTCGTCCATTGTTGGCGAGTCAGTGTTGAGTGTCAAGAGCTCTTCCCTGAGCTTCCTCTGGGCCTCCGGATTCACGCTCAACCCAAATAGGGTCCAAGTAAGAGCGGCACTCGTCGTCTCGTGCCCGGCAATCAGGAATGTTGGTATTTCTAGAAAATGGGTCAACTGATCAAACTGAGCGGAGCAGCGAAAGAGCGAAACTGACGGGCAAGCACCGCTTTGTCAGATATGCCGCCATCTTTATCATGAAAGTTCGCTCGAATCAGCAAAGTCAAGAGATCCTTGCCGGCAGCGCCTTTGGTCCCGGTCGCCCCCTCTTGGACGGGGATCCGCTTCCGCTCCTGGATGATCTCCATTCCTATCTTTTCCATAATGGCTTTAGCGCGGTGCCGAGTATTATTAACTCCAAAGGGCTGACGCCGATTCGATTCAGTGCCCTACACCAAGAGATGATGATCCCAAAGGCGATGGGGGCTCACAATGGAGATGATCCATGGGGCGATACTGCCGACAAGCGGAACGATGGTCGACCGAGCCAGAGAATTGTCGGTCTTCATTATCGCGTCGAACGCACTGCTGAGGTCATCTTCTCGAAACTCCAACGTGTCGAAGTTGTACCCGAACTCTGGAGAAGAAAGAACACAGGACCCGAGTCAGGAATTCAATGCAACAATCCAACGCAGCGTGTATTGAAAGGACAGAGGAAAGGAGAAATTGAGAGGTACTTAACCTGCAAGTCCGATGATGTCCAATGTGGCGCGATTCATACCTGCAAGAACATCCATCGTCATACCGTCGGATGAACTGTCTTGAATCTGTGACTGCCAGAGTTCACACAACTGCTAACGTTTAACATGTCAGGAACGTCCGCCAACGAAGAGGGTTGAGAAAGGTCTGACCTGGAGCACTTTGTCATTGGAAACGGGAATCAATGAACGAACCTGTGCAGGGCCAAACGCGGGATTCTGCAAAAGGGTCGATTTTATGTTGAGGGCACAGGTCGGATTTGGAGCGGATTCAATTGACTCGCCATGATGCGTCGCTGTGCGGTTGGAAAAAGATAGAAATAGAAAGAAAAAAACAGTTAGAGGGTGATTTGCCATTGGATATGGAGTCCAAACCTGTTTCTTGTGCGCCTGACCTTGGGCAAAAACGAGACCTGCAGAAGGGTGGGATTTTAGTACCGAGGAATCACGTAATGTGGACCCAACAAAGGCGAGAGGTCATACCTTCTCCCAAGAGTGTCAACGCTATCCTGATGTCCGTCGGCTTCACAAATTCGTCCTGATGGATGGGGGTGTAATTCATAGCTCCAGTATCCGTGGTGTACACGGCAGGGGTCTAGGATGAACGAACAGAGACAGGTCCAGGAGGTTGGCGTAGCGGAGATGTAGCGCATCTCCAGAAGAACCGGAGGACTCGGAGAACGACCGGTGAGGCGATGAAAACCGCCAGTCCGAAAAGCAACTTCCAGAACGCCGTACCCATGCAAGGATTCGAATCGGCAGAGTGGGATACGGGATCAGCGCTCAGCACGGAGTGGCGGGCACCAGGCAGGGCTTTTGGCCATGGAATACATGGGTAAGTGCGAAACCTGTGAACCCCGCAGTCCGAGATCTGATGCATGATGGGAGAAACGACGGAGATGCGAGAGGGTGTGTCGAACCACGCCGAACCAATAAGAATGAGAGGTGTTGAGTCACTTCCTCGGCAAGTTGGCGCCAAGTTGGTGCCGGTGGGCACCTTTTCCAAGATCGCCGCACTACTACTACCACAGTTCACGTTCATCAACGGTTCCACAGACTATGGTAATCGGGGATAAGTAATTGGCAAGTTGAGGGTCCGTTTCCTGGGCCTGGGATGGGCAGGATCGCGGGATGTGACGTGTACGAAGTGGAACTGGTGGCAGTTGCTGTCCGTCAGCGGAGAAGAAAACGAGGCGACGGTCGGACATTGGATGCAAACGCTTTCCCGCTCCCAACCCTCATGAGGGTCTCAACCATCCCCGCCCTGTCTGGTTCCTCACGCCAGCCCATACAATGTCAGAGGACTATGCCGGAGCCGACCTTCGCGGCTGACCGCAAGATGTGCTCTTCAGAGGTCGTATACCCTCTCAACTACAACCGCCAGCTTCAGGACCTGTGAGTGCGACCTGTCGAAATACCGTGCACTCTGTTTACCGCCCCCGGCATAGCGACAACTGGGACCATATGGTCTTCGTCAGAATGTTTGGCCGGCAAACAGTCTACGATTTTCCTACCCCCCCTGAGGAGGTCTTGGACCTTGGGTGTGGAACTGGTTTCTGGTGCATGGAGGCAGCGAAACAATGGCCAGTATGTGTTTTTCTGCGCACATAATTGACCGAATCCGTTGCCAGCGGGATTTACCTGTTTCGTGATTTCTCCACCTAGCGGTCGGCGTTCACCGGCGTCGACATCAAGAAAATCCAGCCAGATCTCGCTCGTAGTGGTCATATCGGCCTCGCTTCGCGGATTAAGTGGGTTCACGCGAATTTGTACGGATCCATTGTCCTTCTCGCTTCTGTCATTCCGCTTGTGCTCATCCCTTTCATCAGCTTAAACACCCTACCGTTTGCTTCCAATGGGTTTGACTTCGTGCGAATCCGGTACATTGGTCTCGCTGTCCCGGAAGATAGGGTGAAAAGTTCCATGCCTCATAATTGATCCCGTTCGCAGAGGCTGACTACATTCTTGCAGTGGCAAGATCTCTTGGAGGTGGGTGCACTCACGCACTATCACGTTCTAATCCCCCCACACTGCCTGTTACATAGGAGGTGCACCGAGTATTAAAGCCCGGAGGCTTGCTCGAGGTGAACACTTGCATCAATCCCTCGCGTTTCTATTACTGATGTGTGCAGATAACCGAAGATGATCTCACATTCCCTTGTGGACCAGCGCCCTATCCCGGTTTAACCGATTCCGCTCTGTTATCCACCACGAGTTCATCGGACTCGATGACGGGCAGTAGCCAAACCAGTTTAACAACTCCAATGTTGGGTCTGCCCTGCGATCATCTGGACCCCCTTATCCCCCGCCCTAGCATCGGTGACCTGGACCCACCGGCTCCTCCATCGCCCACCCAACATGAAAGTGGGACCAGTCCAAGGGATCATCGGCGAATACGCGAATCTTGGAAATACATGCTACACCATTACTTCATCGCTCAACCTGTTTCCATCCTCCCGTTTTACCTCAACTCTGTATTCTCCTCTGTCGTTCCTCAACCCCTGCTACAACTGGACCTCCCTCCAAACACTTCCCTGAGTGGACAACCTCGGCCACTCGGGTGCTCTGATCCTCCGACTGGGTTCCACGTTTTAAACAGCATTAATGGAGGCATTCAAAGCCAGGGGAGCCCTTTGATCTTTTACCCTTTACCCGAATCAGTCGCGCCTCTCCAGCTGGCCCGACAGGTGCACACGATTACCGCATGCAAGGATGCCATCTGGGATCAATACAAGGCTTTATATAGCAACTCCTCAACCGTATCTGACGTCACGATTTCCAAGAAAGAGAGGAACATCAAATCAAATACGGCACGCGATGAGTTTGAATTCCATTGGGAAAATTGGGTGAAGTAAGCCCTGGCTTCTACCGTCGTGCATGTTCCCAAACTTACGACGGGACCCACGTCGCAGTGACATGTTGGATCGAGTGGACATTCGAAACATCGTAATGACCGCCTTCTCACTGCCTCCACCGCCTGGTAACCACGCGCCAGATTACAAAGCGTGGCGAAAGCTGTGTGGGGGAATCGAGCATACCGATCCGGACCAGCCAGACAGCAACGTGTGTCGGTACATCCAAACGTTCCTGAGTTGGAAGGTGTCCAACCCTTTATGATGCTTGTGCTACTCGTGTCGGCCTCACGATCGACTTCCCACATTGCGACAACTCTCCGTCTATCCCTCACGATCCCCGACACACGTCTTCCGTTACAGGAATACCTGCTAATCCTCGTAATCTCCCTAAGCTCTCTCTCATTGTGACGTCCTCTCCTTTATCTCTCTTCCCCCACATCGCTCGTGGGTGTACAAACTTCTGTCAAACAGATGGGGAACTTGGCATCGCAACCCACCGGGATTTCGAATTCCGGAAACTTGGCGTTGAAGCCAAACTTCTGACTGGTGCGAGCGTGCTTGCGCAATGCCAACCTCAGTGCGAAGTTGAAAGGCAATGCTGTAATATTTTTGATGCGAATCACTACGCGCCTACTTCTATCCGCGTCTTGTATGCTTCGTATTTTCGTTCACACGTGGAAACCCGCACATCTTGTTTAACACCTTTTGCCTTCATTCGGCATAAGGTGTAGCTAGTTTTTCATTTTGTCCTCTCAATGTTCGTTCTCATTTGTTGCACTGGGGTTTGCCTCTATTCTTTACTTACATATCTTTGTGCTCACAATTAGATTAGCTCGTCATCTCGCTCTATATGTAAATCAATATAAAGTGTTCGCTCTCGTTTCTGTTTGGAAGAGACGGGGAGACTGAACTGTTCGTGTTCGCATACAACCAGTTTATCTCTCACTAGCCATCACCGGCCGGATGATCGATGGCAGTATTCCACACGAAGCCTCCGAGGTGGAGGGATGTCGACCTTGGTCATCGTCTGCAGGGCAACCAACTCTCCGGCACACACATATTGTTGACCCTGAAATTCCAAGAGGCAGTTGGCCTTATACGAAATGTCGTCAACGACCTCGCGAAGGGCGGAGTCGTTGAAGGAGGGGGAAATCCTGGAGGGGTCTATAGCGCACATGGCATAGTTGGAGTGGTTTGCAGAGTCACCCTCTACAGCACGCTGCATGGTGACACCACGATAGAACATGTCAGAGACGAGTGAAGAGATGGGGAGGACACCAGCAACCGAGGTAAGGGCGGAAGTATTCTCTGAGGGAGTGGCCGGCGGTGAAGACAGCGTTGTTCTGGATAAAACCCCTCAATTGCAAATCCTCAGGTGGCCTTCTCCGTGGCGGGGGCGATCTGAGCAAACTGAGTGACGAACAAGAGGTCGTTCGGGTGACTGAACGTACATCGTTGAGTGCGGACGTTGAGATCACCGAAGAGAGGAAGAATGTGGACAACGCCATCTCTGTCCATAGTATCGTACGTCATCTCCGTGTACCTGGTGCGAATCGCCTGACCCTTGATGCCACCAAATTGAACGGTCTTCTCCTTTGGGTTGTCCTTGACGATCTCGATTAAGGAGGGTACCCTCGAGAACTTTCACGCCGCGATCTTTGCATGTTTCCACGTACGACAATGTTCCCTTGGCGCGTACCGATGCGTTTGACCTTGACATGTGGTTCCTCCCCAGGAAGCGCCATATCGACAATGAAATTTTGTATCTAGGAAGGGATAAACGACTGCAAAAATGAGGGAAATTTTTCAGCTTACGACTTGGTTCCTCGGGATGACCCTTCGCAACAACAGATTCCGGGTACTTCCTACTCACTGCACTGGTCCACATACGTGAGTAATGGTTCCAGGCGGGGAAGCGAAGTTGGAGAAGCGAGGACTGACGTGAATAGGGTTGAAGCCCTCGGAAATGCTCAAGTAGCACTGATCAGAGAAAGGAGTCGTGAATGCGGTGGTAGCGGAGTTGGTCATGGTGTGTCCATCGTTGGGAAGACAGGTGATGGTTCCACGATACTGAATGTACGTGACGACAGGGTTCCCGTGGCAACCCCCCTGCCTGAAGGCCACGTAGCCAAGCTTGGCAAGCCGCTTGATCTTATCACGGACGTAGACATCGCTCTTGGGTGTGATCTCGGACTTCAAACGGAAGATAAGAGAGGCATCCGCTGTCAGGGGTTTGGACTGGTCGTGCAACTCGAACCACTCCTTTGAGAGGAGGACACTGATGGAAGCATCGGTCGGGTATTCCACCACATAGTCGGGCTCTTGGCCATCAGCAAGTCGTGGAAAGTCTGGCAAGTAATTGTAACATCATACCGCTTCCGTAGAGGATTATAACGGGTTGTATCACGTTACATAACCAGGCCTTAAGCGCCACCCAGGAGAGTTGCAACGAGTTGCAGCGAGTTATAACGGATTGTAAGCCCTTGCCGGGGAAACACTTCGATCACCAGCACATATCAGACTTTCCACGATTTGCTGATGTGAACGATCTCGAAGGCGTCTTCATGATCCGTAAAGCGACTGCGGTGTAGGAAGGAAGAGGTGACTTCGGTGATGGGCTTTCCCTCGTGGATGATGTCACCAACGACCTCAACAACCCTACCAGCGTCGGTATTGATGATGGAAGCGACCTTCGCTCCAGTCATCATGAGGTCGCCAACATGGAGGGGGGGAGGCACCGTCGAGCATACGGAAACTGTTCAAAAGATGGACCAAACTGGGGAGGTCGCCATTGAGCGACAATAGCTTTCATGGTAGCCTAAAAAGTCTGGTCAGGGTGCGGCACCCCCGTCTCTAGAGTAGGGGGGACATACGTGCCATCCGGTGGCGATACAGAAATCCATCGGTGCCTGCAATCTCTCGTTTCTCCAGTTTGTTCCGACCTTGCGTTTGGATAGAGGGGAGAAAACCTGTCCTCAGAGTCCCCCGCAAACTTGGGGGCGCAGGAACTGTGGAAGTACACAACGAGTGCGAGGCTGAGGAGGCGTCTCGACCTTAGTCTCGGGGCCTTCGATGCTGAGAGAATTGATGACTGAGTCGTACAAGTCCTTGATTCGACTGACCTTTTCCTTGCTGATATCCGGCTGAGACCGGACAACGTTTCAATGCTTGAGGATACTGGGGTGAGCTTTATCGGCGTTGGTTGGAGCGTTGACCGCGTCGCTGCTGAACCCCTCCTTGACGTACACCTTGAGCCTCCTGACTCCTTCACGAACGACCTCCGACGTTCGGTGCAGTTGAGAATGTTACTACATGGCTCATTAGCAAAGGTGACATGGATATTAATTTCAACGAACGTACCATCTATGTAGAGAGGAGCACTGGTTGCAACCTCGTGACAGTTCTTGACCAAACCGTTTGGCGAGGGCGTAGCTCTCTCCAAGGGTAGATCGCGAGCATTGGCACACGGTGCTACATAAACTGGTAGAGGTTGGAGGATATCGATGTACCGGGTGGTGATCTCGTGGTCGGCAGTGGTGAGTTTTCGATGGATGATGTTGTACCCACGTGAGGAGAGAATCTTGTTGAGCTCGGTCCTGAGAGGGGTCGAAATGACGGGCTTTGAGAGCTCCCATACCTGATAAGCGGGAAGGGAGATGGGGCTCGAATGCTTTGGCGAGATTTTGACGAGATAAATTAGAGGATGAAATGGATTTGCGGTCAAATACTGAGTGGCCGGTGGGATCTTGAGATATAGGATAGGCAATTCACAATGACGAAATACGTCCATTCATTCAATAGTTGCAACTACAATCCACGCTCCAGTTTCTGGAGGCACCTTATATACCAAGCAGCAGCGAGCCAAAAAACATCACGACTATTAAAATTCCCATAAGCAACGGCGATAATCGAGAGAGTGAGAGAGAAACCGAGGTAGGAATGTTACAGAGTAATGGGGAAACCCCATGTTTTGTAGTTGACGAGATGAGAGCATGTCGAAACAAAGAAGGTATTGGAGACCTCGGCCGACGAATTCTAGATAGAGCGGGGGAGGATGGCACAGGGTGGACTATACATACTTGGCTTGGCGGGTAGTCGTCCGGAAGCTTCTAGTGCTTGTGAGAGGAGGTCGAACCACGAGGGGCCCCACGATAGGACTTGGTGGGGTATTCACACTTCAATTCACGTTTCTTGCACTGACTAAAAAAGGAAGCAAACCGGTCAGATTCCCAGATCTAAAAGAATAATGGGATGGAGAGGGCGAGAGGAACCCACCCGCACGTCCGATCTGGGCTGCCTTCAGGCGGCGGCTGGCAAGCGATCCTACGCTGCTTGCAAAAGTAGCATGCCAGGTTGGCGATATTCCGCCGCTTCTTGGGCTCTTTGTCGTCTGAGCCGCGGGAAATCCGTTGGGCGACCAATGTCCCTTTTCGCGAAGAACGGGCTTTAACTTCTATTGGAGAATAGCGGTTCTGGGTGTTGGGAGTGCGAACCGCATGAGATGTGCGCGGTTTGTAGCGCTGGGAAGAGGAAGGGTGGGGTGGGGACGGGGGCGGGGAAGGGGTCGACTCAGGGGAAGAGGGCGGTGGAGGGTGGAAGTCGTCGTCGTCTTCTTCTTCTCCATCATCTGGTTACAGGCCATAATATGAGAAATGGACGCGATGCGAGCGAAAATAGTTAACGTACCGGAGATTTCAGCGTCGTCGTCGCCCACGGGTTCTCCTGGACAGTCGAGTTCATCAAAATTAGTCTCGACCATCTCTCCTAAAACGGAGGACGGGTCCTCAGCGCTCTCGATGACCACAGATCATTCTTCGGGAGACCCGGTTGACCATCGCCAAGATGGAGGGGGAGGTGCGTGATCTCCGGTCCATTTTCTCTCGCTCTAATTACTTTCAATCAGGTTTTCATCATGGGTGAACCATCCCAGTTATTTCACGGGGTGTTGCACTTTGTAAAATGACCAGGTATGTGGGTTTCCCCGAGTCTTATCACCAAACCGTTCGAGGTCACGAAAGGATACACCCAGATTATTTATGACCAGAAATCTTCTCTACGTCTCAGCAAGGTTCTTCGCAAGTTGGACGAAGAGGGCCGGGGTTTGGCAGAAATCTGGGCAAGTACATGACAGGAATCGTCTCCCATCTCGTTGGTGGAAAGATGTCCGGCAGTTTCAACCTCAGCGCTATCAAGTCCTATCTCTTGAATAGTTAGGGTCTCGGACCTCGACGTGCAGGTGGTGTTTTCCTTCTCAGTGTCACTGTGGAGCCTGCCAACCACTTTGGTTCCGAGGTTGAGGCGAAGGCGTGGTTGGACATGGTCGTTGCTCTCTACGCCCAGCGTTCGGGTATCACACTGTTGTCCACCTCATCCAGCGGTTCTGGGGTTGGGGGATGTGGAGGAGGGGGCCGTGATGAACAGTGAGGAATTCCTCAATTCCAAACAGAGCAGTACCAGTTTACCGGCCAGCAGACCGAATCCTGCTCCCGCTACCTCAAGGGGGATTCCCGCGCCGGCAATCACAAATACGATACAGAGAAGGTCAATTCTCTTACTCTTCATGCACGTTTGGATGCCATCAACCACGAACATGGCGATTTCCACATTGACGGCACCCTCCCCGCCTTCGTTGTTCTCAAAGCCCGCCGTTTTGATTCATCTTGGAATCTGGCTCGACAAGGTTCTCTTGTGACACGACATTATCCATGGAAAGCTCACCACTGTTGATCGTGAGATCATCGCCCGTTGCATCGATATCCTAGTCTCGGCTCCATCCGGTTGATCACCACGATCACCTTGCAGGATGGGGCTCTTGACCTCGATATCCTCAACCGTGCCAATCCCGACCTCTACCAATTCATGCAGTACAGCGTCAATGCCCGCGATCCTACCCTCAAAGAGCACCATGCGCTCGACAAACAGTTCGGTCAATACCTCATCGAGAACAGTTATGGGGTTGTGAACTGTGCCCCTCCCTGCAAAGATGGTATGTCCGTTTGAACTGATACCCGTGCTGCCTTTGCTGATCACCATGCAGTAACATTCCCAACTGCACCGAATGTTGAGATCAACGAAAAGGGCGACATTATCGTGACCGAGGTCGTCCGTGAAGGCGTCAGGAAGCTCGAGGCGTATGTTGGAGATATGTCCAACAACAATGCAGTCGAGGCTCCGATGAACGTCGACAAAGTTCACGCCAGCGTCCTCAAGCTCGTTTAAGGGTAAGAACGCTCTACTTACCGATATTGGAAAGGGCTCAATCGGTATTGAAGTTTTTAAGGGACTTTTGTCTGGAGGTGCCCACGTCGTCATCACTACTTCCGCTATAGTCGTGCGACCGTTGGGTATTACCAGGCCATCTTCCGAAAAAGGGGAAGAGTACATAAACCCTGTTTTCGAATATAAGGACCTGTAAAGTTTATCAACGCATGTGTGGACCGCGTCTTCGTAAGGATCCTCCGAGTTCATATAATGTCTTGGATAAAATAGTAATAATACTATAATACATACCACGTTACTAAACTATCGACAACGCGTGGTGCCGGTGAGCGCTTGAGCCGCGACAAAGATAATGAGATGTTATTGCGAGGAACGGAGGTCATGATGAGGAACAAGGGTTATGATGAAGAATGAGCGTTATGATAGGGAATGGGCCTTTTTTTTTTTTTAATTCAGAAGGGAATGGGCCTTATCGCGAGGAATGGTGTTTGTGATGAGGAACCGGGTTCATTATGCGGAACAGAGGGTGGTGAGGGTTCGGGTTCTTCGATGACGTGTTTGTTTCGAATATAACAACATTGTAATTACAACCGTAGTATTACTACTGCATCACATTTGTAGGAAAAGCGATGAAGGAGGGTCATAGCTCACAAGCCGTGACGCACGAACGGTCGCGACATCGTCATTAGCAGGAACTCACCTCCGTCCTCCTTTTCGTGGTTCCTGGGTATTCTATGCGGTTGGGGTCTTCGGTCGGATGCCGAAGAATTCTTTTAGTGCCACCTCCCCGGTTGGACGTCGCTCACCGAACGTGTACAACGAGACACGCAGGCTTCTGGAAAGCCACTTCCACAAGACGGCACCGATCCGCCAAGCAGCTATCTGAGGTCGGAAATAGTGGATGGCGTGAGGGAGGATGAGGTGATCATATGGAACAGTCGTCAACGGTTCCCCAAACCCACCCATCAATCACGTTACTTTTTTTTTACACTGAGCGGGAGACGTGTGACCGTGCCGTGGTTTCCATCCAAATGGCAGCAACGATGGAGTGAACACCTGCAAAATGAGAAAAACGTTCCCTACCCCAAAAACTACCACAAGCGCATGCGTAATTGCGCTTTGGAAGAGTTTGTAAGGGTGGTTGGTCGCTCGAGAATGTCTCTGGTGGGGTGCGTGTTCTGATTTTGAGGGTCCTTAATGAACCACATCGCACCAGAATACATGGTCTGGTGACAACAACCGAGCAGGATGGCGAACATGTATCTGCCCAAAGAGTTAGAGAGACACGTAACCGGACAGTAGTATCAGAATAACAAACATGCACATCATCCCGACAACCCAGTGGTAGAACGTTACCGTCAAAGGCGCGTACTGCATGAACACCAATCGCGCCTTAAGGCTGCCCTCTGGGAAGAGCCATATCGTACACAGATCCGCAACCCAATAGGAAGATGATCAGTTCGATGGTGGTAAAAGTGGTGACCTATGTCAGCTATTGGTCAGTCTCATAAAGGGAATGACCCCGACAATGAGCAACTGTTGGCGAACAGCGGTCCTCACGGCCTTTTCCGTGGTCTTTATCGTGCCCACGGTCAGAATGTTCATGTAAATCGTCAGGCCGATCCCGATCAGGAGGTACCCATAACAATCGCGAAAGCCTTTTCAACCGGTCTGCGTCCCAAGCTCACGAGAATCCACCAGCTTGCAATCCCCTCAGTAGTATTGCGGATCTCTTGACCGAAAGACGCGAAATACGGTTCAACCACCCGTCCGAGCGTACTGTCGAAACCGCGGTCCAGGAGTGAGTTCGATGGTCCATGGGAAGTGGTTGTTCCTTCGGATTCGAAGACAGAGATGATATCTCGGAACCTACCCTGAGTGAATGAAGCCAAATCCAAGCCATGTTGATACTGAAATGACTGGGGTCAAAACACGACCTTGGCGGTGCATGGAGAACAGACTCACCGTCGACGCCAGTGCCTGAGTAACATCTCTGGCCCTATATTCGCCTGGGACGGAATGGAAGAATCCAGCGCCAACGAGCTTCTGACAGGTTCGAAGCAGGGGTCCGAATAACAGCTTCTGAGGCACGAGCCCAACTGTGTTCACGACGGGATCGGTAATGAATTGTATCCCTCGAATCAGCAAATGAACCAGTTGGATCGTCCGCCGTGGGTCGAGTTTTCCAAGTGTGAAAGGGAGCAAGATGCTGAAACCGATGGTGGTATTGAGATCGAGAACCATTAAAGCAGCCTAGAATCGGGTTAGCCCCCGAAGCCCATAGCTCAAGAAGCGATGATAGCACCCACGTTCTGAAGGACCGTTAAAACCGGGCCCCGCAACCCGATAGCCTCCATAGCACCCTCTATATCATCCAGGTTTATTTCCATCTCCTCGTTCGCCTCCTGCGCTGGTGCGACAGGGTCCGCTTAGTCATTTGCGGGTGGGTTCGCGATACTGTTTCCAGCCCCCTTCTACTGACCAACCCCCCCTGCTAAGTTCTCGACAGCCCCAGGACGAAAGCCCAGCAGGCGCTCCGTCCCTTAGTATGTGTTCAAGGTGTCCCAAATCCTGTGTGTTGTCGTCTTCGTCGTCCGAATCCGAGAAGAGTAAATTACCGGAGTTACGGTCGCGTTTCTTTATGAGGTCCAAGGTTCCGTCCGAGAAATAGGCCGGGAAATCCCTCGGGTCGAAATCGTCCTCCAGTTCCTTATCCACCTTCTCTCACCTCTCAGGGAGTGGTCCCAATCGCTCAGGCGCACTGTTGTTGTTAGCCTGACGTTCCACGAGACCGAAGGGTCCAGCAATGCTCATACCCTCACCAAGACCCGACAAATCGCTATCACTCTCGTCGTCTTCCACGTAATCTCCCCCTTCGTCCTTCGGCAACTCCTTCATCCCCTCGTGCTCGTCATGGCTCGTCTCCTTATCTACATCCCCGTTCCCGACGCCACTAGGCCCTTCTCCGACGTCCACGGGTAAATCGAAATAGTCCTAGTACATCTTCGTCCTCTGGAGCAATGTACGATGCCAGACTCGGGCTTGCAGGTGCACTACCCAACCACCTCTTACCACTCGATGGGCTGGCCCCAGGCGAAGATAAGGCAACAGCCTGCGGAGATGGCTGCACCTCGCGACGTGATTGACTTGGAGATCTCCTGGGGGGATCGTCGCAACCGGTCGGACTTTGTTCGAATCGTTTTCGAAACCGACTCCGAACTCTCAGAAGTGTTCTCCATCAATCCCTGACTCAACTGGGAGTTGCTGGAGTGTCCGTTTAGTGAACCGAGTGGATCGGGAACCGAGGGGCTGGGATGCTGTGCAGGAAACACTCGAGATAGCAGGGAACGCGTCGCGAGGTGCAGCGAGGGTGAGGAAAGTGGTTTCCTGTTCTACCGAGGGAGTGGGATGTGATGGCAATGGCAGGCCCGGAGTTTTCAAAACGCCTGGAGTGAGGATACCTTTTGGATCCATGGATGTCGTCAAAGGAGAGGAGGGAATGCGCTCGGGGACCTCTGAGACGAGACCTAGGACCTGCAACAAGTACGCCGAGTCTGGATCCGGAAATTTCGAAGCTTCGGGGATCGTCATGAGTGAAGCGTTGGGGTCCAGGACTTCCTCCTGCAATTGCGCGGCCGGGGAAGCGAGATCCTGAGGTGGGGGTACTTCAGGAACCGGTGGATATTTAAGACCTATTGGGGACAGCCAGAGTCGTCCTGCATCACGGTGGTCAGGAGGTCTGGTCGGAATCGAGCAAGAGAGGTCACACCCGTCATGACCCACTGGAAACGATCAGATAAGACCGCAACCCAGGTTGGAGATGAGAACCAAGAGAAAACTCACAAACATGATTTGAGACGGACAACTCGACGGAGAAACCGAGGAAGGCACCGTGCTGGGGTATGGAAACATTTGTGACAAGTCCGTTGACGAGCTGGATGGCGAAACTGGTGGGGACATCGGCGGGGGGCACAGGCGGGATTGGGAAAGAATCACGGGGAGGGTGGAATCGTTGGGGGATGTGCTGAAGGTATGGGAGAACCAGCAAGAGAGGCGGGTAGGGAGATCGCTGATTTTTGAGTTGGGTGTGCCCTGATACAATCCGCTCACGTCGGTGTAGAGCGTTCTGGGCGTGTGCGTTAACGAGGCAAGGCGGAAGGTTCGCCGACGATGTCCTCACCCTCAATGACCTTGCTATTCCGCAGTTGGGACTGGTCATTGGGCTTGATCGTAGAATTCCGTTTGGCCGATGTCTTCGATACAGGCTCCTTGCTTGGTGGAGGGGTTTGAGGAGGGGTGATTGTGATGGGGGAGGACGAAGTACTTGCTAATGAGTTGGAGTTGGAGGAGCTGGTGGTTGAGTCAGCCAACGACTTGGATCTGTCCCGGATCACTCTCTGCAGGAACTTTGGAACTTTGGACGATGAGTGTGTGGTCGACGGCGTTGGGGAGGAATTCGACGGAGAATGGCGGGACTTGTTGGAGGACATCGTCCCGAAGTCAGATTACGTGCTAACATGGCTGATTTTCTCGCTCAGTTTGGTAAGTGTGCAGGGTAATAGAGGCGTGTACTTGCGTACTCAGTCGTTGCAGATGCCGTCGTCGTCGCCGTTACGAAGCACGTAGTGATTCGTCGTACTTTACCATTCAGCTTTTTAGCCGATTACATTATCTAGGGGTTGAGCATCTCTACATCACGTGAATCCTCTGTTTTGGCTGAGGGCATTGCGAGGATCTTGCGGCATCTTCCAAGCCGACTCGTTTTCAGAGCATTCAAACATCTGCGTTACCTCACGTGAAGTTCACGTGCAGGCTATACTATATTGCCGCACTAGGTTTTGCTCCGGCGTCTTTTCGTTCAACCCTCCAAACCAAACATGGATCGGCGGCGCGGGTACTTTTTGCCGTTGCCCATGCCCCCCCCCCCGAGGGGAAGTGCCCATCGTCGCAGTGGACAAATTTTCACGCTTTCCCTCCACTGAACCAAGGTCATTGACTTCCCAGAGACCACCACACACGCGATTGAATTCGGCCCCGGCGGAGTCAACGGTGTTGGTCCAATTGTCTCTCGCATTCTGAGCGGAAGGGGTGTCCGCTTATCGTCCTCGGTGATAAGTCCAGGGGCGATGAACTCTATGATTCGAACAACATCGAGTACGAGAACTGGTGGAGCAAGAAGTGGGCACCACGTTTGGTAGAGATAAGGTACATTTTCCACCCCGTGAGTCGGGGTCCGTGTTCTGACTCCCCTCCTTTAGCGACAAAACCATTCATATCGACACACCCTTCTCGTGGCTCCTCGGCAAACCTCCGATTATGGTCGCAGGTATGACACCGTCGACCGTCAAGGCGGGTTTTGTGAGCGCCGTCCTCTCCGCCGGTTACCACATTGAGTTGGCTGGAGGAGGCCACTACAACCCCGCAGCCCTCCGTTCCAAAGTCGCCGAGATCCAAGCCAACATACCTGCTGGTGTCGGTATCACCTTGAATGCCCTCTACATCAACCCCCGTCAGTTCACTTTCCAACTTCCTCTCTGGCAAGAGATGCGCCGTGAGGGCCTCCCCATTGAGGGATTTTGTGTCGCTGCCGGTATTCCAACGACGGAGGAGGCCGCTGAGATCATCGAGGGCCTCGCCAAGGACGGTATCAAGCATGTTTCCTTCAAGCCTGGATCTGTGGACGGCATTCGTCAGGTCGTCAATATTGCAGCCTCCAATCAGCACTTCCCCATCATTCTCCAGTGGACAGGTGGACGCGCAGGTGGTCACCACTCATGCGAAGACGTACATCAACCTATCCTCTCCACCTATTCTTCCATCCGCCAACACCCTAACATCATGCTTACCGGCGGCTCCGGTTTCGGCGGCTCGGAAGACCTCTGGTCATACTTGACCGGCGACTGTTCTGTGGAATACGGTGTTCAGCCAATGCCTTTCGACGGTTTCCTGTTTGCGGCCCGGGTCATGGTTGCGAAGGAGGCACACACTTCATCTACCGTCAAGGATCTCATCGTCGCTGCTCCAGGTGTTGCCGATGTCCAGTGGGAAGGTACCTATGAGAAGGAGACCGGTGGTATTCTGACCGTTCACTCAGAATTGGGTGAACCAATCCACAAGATCACTCGTGGAGTAAAGTTGTGGAAAGAGTTCGACAACACTGTCTTCGCCATGCCCAAGGAGAAGCGGGCTGCCTGGTTGGCCGAATGTAGGGCAGAGATAAATGAAAAACTCAACAAGAACTTCCAGAAGCCTTGGTTTGGATGGAAGAAGGACGGCTCAGCTGCGGAGGCCTCAGCGATATGACCTACGAGGAGACAGTTCTTCGAATGGTTCGCCTCATGTACGTGTCCCACCAAAACCGATGGGTCGATCTCTCCCTCAGGAATCTCGCCGGTGACTGGCTTCGTCGCATCGAGGAGAGATTCGCCGGTGTCAAGAGTGGCGGAAAGATTCCCTCGATCCTTCGGTCTTATACCTCCCTCGGCCGGCCACACGCATTCGTCGAGGACTTCTTCAGGAAGTACTCTGCAGGAGCGACCCAGCTCGTTTCCGCCGAGGACAAGGCTTACTTCCTCGCGATCGCTCAGCGTCCCGGTCAAAAGCCCGTTCCGTTTATCCCCATCCTCGACGCCTCGTTTGAAGTTTGGTTCAAGAAGGTTAGACATTCTTCAGAACCTTCCCAGTAAACTACAGATGATTTAATAAATCCCTCCTCTCTCAGGATTCTCTATGGCAAGCAGAGGACATCGACGCAGCCCCCGATCAAGATCCCCAGCGCGTCTGTATCCTCTAGGGTCCCGTTGCCGTTGCCCATTCCAAGTCAAGAACGAGCCGATCAAGGACATGTCCGGCAACATCACGGAGGATCTTATCGAGAAACTCCTTGACCGGTACTACGATGGCGATACTTCCAAGGTTCCTACAATCGATTACCTCGCTCCTCCTCCTCCTCCTCCTCCTCCTCCTCCTCTCGTCAAGTCCATCAAGGCAAAGGGCAGTCCCACGTTCCACATCCCAACTCCTGTCCCCGATACCGACCTTTGGTTGGAGAACCTCGCCGGTCCCCACCCTAGCTGGTTGAGGGCCCTCCTTACCAGCAGCACCATCGTTCGTGGATCCTCATACATTGATAATCCCATCCGGCATCTCCTCGCGCCCCTCACTGGCCAGAAAGTTGTCATTCACCTCGAGGGTACTACGCCCACAGGCATCGATGTTTTCGGCGCTATCCGTTCCTACGGGCCTCAGCAAGAGGACTTCAATGCAGTGAAAATCAAGTACACTCCCGGGACCGGGGCGATTGATATCACTGTTTTCGAGGAACGTCGCGGGATTGCTGTTCCCTTATCCATGAAGTTCATTCTCTCGGTTCGGTTCCGATCCACGAGGTCTCAGACGGTCGCAACCTGCACATCAGGGAATTCTACTGGCGCCTCTGGTTCGGTGACGATGAGACCCTCCCATCTATCGGCGTTTGAGAAACTTTCTACAGCCCCGAGGTCGCCGTTACTGTGAAGGACGTTGAGACTTTCTGCGATGTGGTTGGTAACCAGAGCGAGGCGCCCAAGACCGCGAGGAACGAGAGAGTGCAGGCGCTGACGGATTTTGGTACCGTCACCGGATGGCAGATATGCCCCCTTCCTATAGACGCGAGGGTGCCGCACACCAACCAGACTTTAGGCTACCACGGAAGCCATTTGTCAGGGTGAGGTGGAGATGGCAAGTTGTGGATGCCTGTGTTCCCTGGGGGTTATTCTCGTTGTAGTTGTCAGGTGCTGAGGGGGTTGTTAGGTTAACAGTAGAACTGAGGACGACAAGTGGTGTAATGATTGTGAAGCCACATTATATTTTCTTAATGTAGGTATTAATTGAGGGTCTGGGATGGATCTATAGTGTGTGCGCTCAAGGGTTCAGCAGACAGTTTGGCCAGTTGAGCTGTGAGGTACCAGTGGCGGTGATGGCGGGTGTTGTCGAGTTTGTCAATTTGCTGATCTGGGCCCAATCACTTTTCCTTCCTCCTTCACAACAACTGCTGCAATGGCTGAACCTCTGATCTCTCTTGGGCTCCATATGGTGTTATCTGGGTCCCACAAAGTTATCAATCTGCTTGCTTCTGGCCTCTCTGGGTCCAGAGTGGTGTTGTTGTTAGGGTTATTGTTGCTGGTGGCTATCTTCATTTGTTGGGCATTGGTGTGTTATCACTTTATCTTTGGTGTTCTAAGTTGTGTGGGTACTGATGGACCCCAGACATTGCCTTACAGAATCACCTCTTTGTTTCTATCTGCTAAAGCAATGATATCCAGGTCTCCAGCATGCCTGTGTGAAACACTTGGTGACACCAGTGTATCTGAATGTCAACATCATTATGGTGGTGCCCGGCCATATAAAAATATTTGGGATATCTCTGAAATTCAACCCTATGTTGTTGGGGTACTTGACGCCTGTTGGCTTCAATGAAAACAAATTTGTTACCACTCACATTGTCATATTACCTATGCACACTCACACCCAGACATGCTACATGTTGCTATGCCACTGCACATACTAACACAAAAACTGACACATGCAGACATCAGAGACCTATGCAACATTCACAATATAACTTTGCAGAAAAATAGCAAGATTGAAATCCTTAAAGAGAGACTGAAGAATGCTGTGTGTCATGACCATGTAACATTATT
>Ga0307517_10003477_pt1 | contig 24480 bp, 22 predicted proteins | sample 23_EM_MG_FD_194515 | JGI IMG/M metagenome (GOLD analysis project Ga0307517, IMG submission 194515) | Populus trichocarpa ectomycorrhiza microbial communities from riparian zone in the Pacific Northwest, United States - 23_EM | ecosystem: Host-associated > Plants > Roots > Unclassified | place... | reverse complement strand
AGCGCTTGCGACGGAACAGCAGCGATTGGGTGTTGCGCTTGGGTTTGCGGTCCTTCGAGAACCGGCCTTTACCACGTGGCGGGGGCATAGTGATACCTCTTTGCTAAATCAAATTCGAACAGTGAGCCAGAGTGCTTTTCAGTCCAGCTCGGTGACATGGAAGACAACACCTCGGCCGTTGCGCTGTGAACCCAGGAAGCCGGCAAAACCGTGGCTGCTTCCCATCTCCAGCTTCGCGACGCGCTGCGTGATCTCCCCGATGGCTCGTGCCTTGATTTCGAACCAGACCTTGCGGGTCTGGTTGTCTTGCGTGACCTCCGATTCGTGCTTCAGGCTCAAATCGAGGGCCGGCAGACCGGCGGGGGTGTAACGCAACACGCCTCGCTCCACCAGCTGCGCCGTCAGAACCAGCCGGTTCATTCAGCGTCGCAGCGGAACTGGCGCACAACCGAGATCGCCTGAATCAGGCCTCCTGGGACGTGCGCTCTTGCGGCGCACGATCCTGCGGGGGGCGATCCGACGGACCACGATCGCCGCGGTCGGAAACCGGCGCGGACTTGCGCGAGTCTTCGCGCTCGACCATCTTCATCATGATCGACGGCGCGGTCACGGCCTCGTCCTGCAGCACCGTCAGGTGGCGCAGCACGGCGTCGTTGAAGCGGAAGCCGGTTTCGAGCTCGGCCAGCACGTCCTTGCCGCACTCGATGTTGATGCACAGGTAGTGCGCCTTCGCGAGCTTCTGGATCATGTAGGCCATCTGGCGACGACCCCAGTCTTCCACGCGATGGACCTTGCCACCGCCAGCGGTGACAACACCCTTGTAGCGTTCCAGCATGGCCGGAACCTGTTCGCTTTGATCCGGGTGGATCAGCAAAACGATTTCATAGTGACGCATTGAGACTCCTTGTGGTTCCCTCGGCACCCATCAGCATGATGATGAATGAGCGGAGGCGGTTGAGCCACCCCGAAGCGTCAGACCCGGGTGTGGCAAGGTGAGCCCATGAGTATACCTTGAATCAACCTTCGAGCCCGGGATGCCGCAGATCGCGAACCAAGCGGCGGATCGGCGGTGCCGGGGCCGGCGTCGCCAGGCTCACCAGCACGCAGACGGCGAAGCCCAGCGGCACGCCGAACGCGCCGGCGGAGACCGGCAGGATGCCCCACCACAGGTCCACCGGTGCGCTCACCCGGAACGCGCCGCGCAGCCAGGGTTCATTGCGTATCAGGTAGTACAGCGTCACGCCCAGGCCGCAGGCCATGCCGCTGAGCGCGCCCCACTTGTTGGCACGGCTCCAGAAGATGCCCAGCACCAGCGCTGGGAAGAAGGCGGAGGCCGCGATCGAGAACGCCGCGGTGACGAGAAACAGGATGTCCGCCGGGCGCTGCGCGGCCACCCCGGCTGCGGCGAGCGCGGCGACCAACAGCAGCACCTTGGAGATCGTCACACGCCGCGTGCTCGAGGCGTTGCGCCCGCCGATCATCTTGAAGTACAGGTCGTGCGACAGCGCATTCGAGATCGTCAGCAGCAGCCCGTCCGCGGTCGACAGCGCCGCGGCCAACCCGCCGGCCGCCACCATGCCGGTGATGACATACGGCAGGCCGGCGATCTCGGGCGTGGCCAGCACGACCAGGTCGCTGCCGAAGCGGATCTCGCCGAGCTGGAGGATCCCGTCGCGGTTGATGTCGACCACCGAGACCAGCGACGGATCCACCTTCGACCAGCCCGCGACCCACGCCGGCAAGCGGTCGAACGGCAGGCCGACCAGCCCGTTGAACACCTCGAACTTCACCAGCACCGCGAGCGCCGGAGCGGTCAGGTACAGCAGCAGGATGAAGAACAAGGTCCATGCCACCGATTGCCGCGCCTGCCGCACCGACGGCGTCGTGTAGCTGCGCATCAGGATGTGCGGCAGCGCGGCCGTGCCGACCATCAGGCAGAAGACCAGCGCGATGAAGTTGCGGCGCGATTCGTCGAAGGCCTTGCGCTGCGCCGGCGTTCCATCCGGGTCGCCGGCGAACTGCTGCGCGTGCGGCGGCATGCCGGCCAGCGGCTGGGCGCGCGCCTCGTTTGCGGCACGCTCACGCGTCCAGGTCTCGCGCGCCAGCACCTCGGTCCGGGGCAGCGCGGCCAAGGCCTTGTCAGCCGCCTGGATGTCGCGCAGCGGCGCGTGCGCGGCCTTCAGCTCGCGGCTGCGCGCCTGCGCCTCGGCGCGCTCCTTGACGAGGGCGGCCGGAACATCGCCCAGCTTGCGTCCGTAGTCGTCGGCACGCGCCTTGAACAGGCCCTGGACCTCGATCTCGGTCGGGTCGCTCAGCAGCAGCTTCTCGCGCTCGGTGACGCGCTCGAGCTGCTGCCCGACGGCGACCTGCGGAATCGGGATGCCGGTCTGCTTGACCGAGAGCCAGATCACCGGCACCAGGTAGGCGATCACCAGGATGATGTACTGCGCCACCTGCGTCCAGGTGACGGCGCGCATGCCACCCAGAAACGAACACAGCAGCACGCCGCCCAGCCCCAGAAAGATGCCGAGCACGAAATCCACACCGGTCAGCTGCGTCGTGATCAGCCCGACGCCGTAGATCTGCGCGACGAGGTAGATGAACGAGCACAGGATCGCCGCGAGCAGGCCGACCAGCCGCGGTGCGCCGCCACCGAAGCGCTCGGCGAGGAAGTCGGGGATCGTGAACTGGCCGAACTTGCGCAGGTACGGGGCGAGCAGCAGTGCGACCAGCACGTAGCCGCCGGTCCAGCCCATCACATACGCGAGGCCGGCATAGCCCTGCAGGTACAGCGTGCCGGCCAGGCCGATGAACGACGCGGCCGACATCCAGTCGGCCGCCGTCGCCATGCCGTTGTACATCGCCGGCACGCGGCGGCCGGCCACGTAGTACTCGGTCGCATCGGTGGTGCGGCTGATGATGCCGATCACCGCATACAGCCCCACCGTGGCGAGCAGGAAGATCACGCCGATCCAGCGTCGCGACAGCCCCAGCTGCTCGAGCACCGCGATCAGCGCGACGAAGGCGACGAAGCCCGCGGTGTAGCGCAGGTAGATGCGGTCGAGGCGGTGACGGAACGCGCTGGCTTCGGGGTTGGCCACGTCAGTCGTCCTCGGCCACGCCGTAGCGGACGTCCAGGCGATGCATCGCGCGTGCGTAGACACACACCAAGACCAGGTACACGACCAGCGCGCCCTGCGACGCGACCCAGAAGCTGAACGGCCAGCCGAACACGCTGAAACTGAGCTCTCGCGCGAAGAACGCGACCCCGAAGGTCACCGCGAAGCCGATGCCGATCAACAGCCCGGTGGTGCGCAGGCAGCTGCGCCAGCGCTGGCGGGCGATGTCGTCGGACAGAACAGGCATCGGCCTATTGTGCGATCTTCATGACTTGGGGATTCCCCCAGGCAGCCAGCCATGGAAACATTCGCTTAACTTTTCACCCATGGCGCCTACACTGCCATGAACTCCGGTCGACACGGCCGCCTGCGACGAGACATCAAGCGATGAACAGCCCCCACGGCCCAGGGCCTGGCCATTCCCCTGCCCCCGAGGCCCCCGATGCGTGGCAAGCGACCCGCGCGCAAACCTCGCTGGCCACCCAGATCCTGCAAACCGAGGACGACTACCTCGCGCCCGAGAAGCACGACATCGGTCGCCAGACCAATGCCAACGAACGGGAGCTGTTCGTGTCGTGCGCGCCCGACCTGGCGATGCAGCAGCAGTTCGAGCACCATCACCCCGAATTTATCGCAGTGCACGACATCGCCACCACCTCGTCGCGCAAGCTGCTCGCCGGCATCGCGGCGGCCAGCAACAGCGCCGTCCAAAAACTCATCATCCGCCGCCAGGGCTACGGCACCGCGCTCGCCAGCCTCGAATTCGTCGAGTTGCCCACACCCGATGGCGGCGTGTTGCGCATGTACTCGACCGAGGTCGACGCCGACACCGCCGCACGCCACGGCCTCGCGCGGGTTCTGCTGGGCTTCAGCCGCCTCGGCGTGGTGATGGTCGGCGACCTGCCCAGCCACTCGATCGCGAGCGTGCTCAAGCCCTTCCAGGACGCGATGATCAGCGGCCCCTGGCCGAACCGCCAGCTGCTGCTGCTGCCGCTCGCCACCGGCAGCACCTTGGCGGCGCAAGGCGCCGAGTTGGCACGCGGCACCGGAGTGAACGTGCGCACCACGCCGCAGGTGACCCGCCCTGCCGACGCCTGGGGCTTCATCAACGGCACCTGGGCACGGCTGCGCGAGGGCACGTCGCTCGATCGCCGGTCGCCTAACTCCCCGGGCGCGGCGGCGCGCGCCTCGGCGCCGGCGGTCGCGCCACCACGGCCGGCCGTCGACCCGCGCGCGATGCGCCCGATGCCTGCCGTCGGCTCCGCCGCCGCGCGCGCGGCCGCACCGCGCAGCCTGCTCGACCGCTACGTGCACCAGCTCAGCGAACTGCCCGGCATGGTGAGCTGCTGCGTCTTCGACGTGAACAGCGGCCTGGAGGTCACGCACGCCGGTGCCAGCCCGGGTGCAGCCGACCTGGCGATGCACGGCAAGGCCTTGCTCGCCGGCATGAGCGCGAGCAGCCGCACGCTGGGCCTGGGCCACACGCTGCCCGAGGCCGCGATCACGCTCGGCTCACACCACCTGCTGCTGCGCGCCGTCCCCGGTCACCCGGGACTGGCGCTGCATGCGGCGCTCGACAAGACCCACGCCAACCTGACGCTCGCGCGTTTGCAGGTTCAGCGCATGGACTCGCTGTTCGACTCCGGCCCCAAACCCGTCTGACGGAGCCCCTCGTCGAACGGGTACCTTCGCCGATTCCCCAAGGGGATACGGGCCGGCTTGGGGCGGCCCGGCGCTCGGCCCGTCAATGAACGACGCGCTCGAAGGCGAACCTGTCATCCTCGAAGTCGACTGGGATCACGTCCTTCGGCCCGAAGCGCCCTTCGAGGATCAGCTTCGCGACCGGATTTTCGATGCGGCGCTGGATCTCGCGCTTCAGCGGCCGTGCGCCGAACACCGGGTCGAAGCCGGCCTTGGCCAACTCCGAGAGCGCGCGCGGTGACACCACCAGCTTCATGTCCATCTTCTCGAGTCGCGCCTCCAGCACCCTGAGCTGAATCTTCGCGATCGCCTCGATGTTCTTCGCATCGAGCGCGTGGAACACCACCGCCTCGTCGATGCGGTTCAGGAACTCCGGCCGGAAGTGCTGCTTGACCTCGGCCCAGACCGCGTCGTGAATCGCCTCGCTGCTCTGCCCGACCATCTGCATGATCTGGTGCGAACCGAGGTTGCTGGTCATCACGATCACGGTGTTCTTGAAGTCCACGGTGCGGCCCTGGCCGTCGGTCAGCCGGCCATCGTCGAGCACCTGCAGCAGCACGTTGAAGACATCCGGGTGCGCCTTCTCGACCTCGTCGAGCAGCAGCACGCTGTACGGCTTGCGGCGCACCGCTTCGGTCAGGTAGCCACCCTCGTCGTAGCCGACGTAGCCCGGCGGCGCGCCGATCAGCCGGCTCACCGAGTGCTTCTCCATGAACTCGCTCATGTCGAGGCGGATCAGGTGGTCTTCGCTGTCGAACAGAAAACCCGCGAGCGCCTTGCACAGCTCGGTCTTGCCGACGCCGGTGGGGCCGAGGAACAGGAACGAACCGGTCGGGCGGTTCGGGTCTGAAAGGCCCGAACGCGAGCGCCGGATCGCGTTCGCGACCGCGATGATCGCCTCGTCCTGGCCGACGACGCGCTCGTGCAGCTTCGCCTCCATCTGCAGCAGCTTGTCGCGCTCGCCCTGCATCAGCTTCGAGACCGGGATGCCGGTCGCGCGCGCGACGACCTCCGCGATTTCCTCGGTGCCGACCATCGTGCGCAGCAGCTGCGGCTTGCCCTTCGTGGCGCCCTTCTTCGTCTCCTTGGCCTGCGTGTCCTTCAGCGTCTTCTCGAGCTCGGGCAGCTTGCCGTACTGCAACTCGGCGACCTTGTTGAAGTCGCCCTTGCGCTTGAACTCCTCGATCTGCGTGCGGATCCGGTCGATCTCTTCCTTGATGTGCGCCGAGCCCTGCGCTGCGGCCTTCTCGGCCTTCCAGATCTCGTCCAGATCGGCGGCCTCGCGCTGCAGCTTCGCGATCTCGACCTCGATCAGGTCGAAGCGCTTCTTCGAGGCTTCGTCCTTTTCACGGCGGACGGCCTCGCGCTCGATCTGCAGCTGGATCAGGCGGCGGTCGAGCCGATCCATCACCTCGGGCTTGGAGTCGATCTCGATCTTGACCTTGGCCGCGGCCTCGTCGATCAGGTCGATCGCCTTGTCGGGCAGAAACCGGTCGGTGATGTAGCGGTGGCTGAGCTCGGCCGCGGCGACGATCGCCGGGTCGGTGATCTCGACGCCGTGGTGCACCTCGTACTTCTCCTGCAGCCCGCGCAGGATCGCAATCGTCGCTTCCACCGACGGCTCGCCGACCAGGATCTTCTGGAAGCGCCGCTCCAGCGCCGCATCCTTCTCGATGTACTTGCGGTATTCGTTCAGCGTGGTGGCGCCGATGCAATGCAGCTCGCCGCGCGCGAGCGCCGGCTTCAGCATGTTGCCCGCGTCGATCGCGCCCTCGGCCTTGCCGGCGCCGACCATCGTGTGCAGCTCGTCGATGAAGACGATCGTCTGTCCTTCGTCCTGCGCGACTTCCTTCAGCACGCTCTTGAGCCGCTCCTCGAACTCGCCGCGGAACTTGGCCCCGGCCAGCAGCAGCGCCATGTCGAGCACCAGCACCCGCTTGCTCTTCAGCGACTCGGGCACCTCGCCGGCGACGATGCGCTGCGCCAGGCCTTCGACGATCGCAGTCTTGCCCACGCCTGGCTCGCCGATCAGCACCGGGTTGTTCTTGGTCCGGCGCGACAGCACCTGGATCGCACGGCGGATCTCGTCGTCGCGGCCGATCACCGGGTCGAGCTTGCCCTGGCGGGCGCGGTCGGTGAGGTCGAGCGTGTACTTCTTCAGCGCCTCGCGCTGGCCTTCGGCATCGGCGCTGTCGACCGGCTGGCCGCCGCGCACCGCCTCGATCGCGCTCTCGAGCGCCTTGCGCGTCAGCCCGTGGCCACGCACGATGCCGCCGAGGTCGGACTTCGCATCGGCGACCGAGAGCAGGAACATCTCGCTGGCGACGAACTGGTCGTTGCGCTTGTTGGCCTCCTTCTCGGCCGCTTGCAGCAGCGACGCCAGGTCGCGGCCGGGCTGCACGACCTGGCCGCTGCCCTGCACCTGCGGCAGGCCGGTCAGCAGCGCGTCAAGCGCCGTGCGCAGCGCCGCGGTGTTGGTGCCGGCACGGTCGAGCAAGGCCTTCGGGCCGTCGGTCTGGGCCAGCATCGCCAGCAGCAGGTGCACCGGCTCGATGTACGGGTTGTCGCGCGTGACGGCCAGGCTTTGGGCGTCAGCCAGGGCTTCCTGGAACTTGGTGGTGAACTTGTCGATCCGCATGGGGAAAAACCTCCGATTGCCAACGACATGGGGGAAACCGACGAATATTCAACCCGCGCGGGCGCGCCGGCCTTGCGCTCAATCAATCAAGCAAGAAGCGCAGCAGCCAGAAGCCGAACGCGGCGCACATCAGCGAGCCCAGCAGGTGCGCCAAGCTGTGCAAGCCGGCCATCGCCCAGGCGCCGCGCTGCAGCAGGATCAGCGATTCGACCGAGAACGACGAAAACGTCGTCAGCCCGCCCAGAAAGCCGGTCACGACCAGCAGGCGCAGCAACTCGTTGGGCGCCTCCTCGAACCAGAACAGCGCCATGCCGATCAGCAGCCCGCCGACGCAGTTGACGAACAAGGTCCCGAGCGGGAAGCCGGCCCACACGGCGTTCAACCACAGCCCGGCGAGCCAGCGTGCCAGCGCCCCGAATGCGGCGCCGACCGCCACCGCCAGAACCTGGGCCCAGAGCAGTGCCGGCGTCATGCCGGATCAGCGCCGGCCGGCGCGGCGGGCGCGTTCGTCGCGCTGATGCCCCAGCGCGCGATCGCCGCGTCATCGCTGCTGCGCGCGTCGACCCAACGCGCGCCCTCGGGCGTCAGTTCCTTCTTCCAGAATGGCGCCTGGGTCTTCAGGTAGTCCATCAGGAATTCGCAGGCCTGGAAAGCCGCACCGCGGTGCGCCGACGTGACGGCGACCATCATGATCTGGTCCTGCGGCTGCAGCACGCCGACGCGGTGGATCACGCGGGCCGCGCGAACCTCGAAACGGCGGACGGCCTCGTCGATCATCGCTTCGATCGCGCGCTCGGTCATGCCGGGGTAATGCTCCAGCTCCATCGAACTCACGCCCTGCCCGTCGTTGCGGTCGCGCACCGTGCCGATGAACGCGGCGACCGCGCCGACGCTGGGATCGCCGCGGCGCAACGCGGCGACTTCGACGCCCAGATCGAAGTCGGCGGTCTGCACGGTGACGCGCGCGGCGCTCATGTCAGCCGCCGGTGACCGGTGGGAAGAACGCGAGCTCGCTGCCGTCGGCAACGACGGCGTTCTCGTCGCACAGCACCTGGTCGAGCGCGCTGCGCAGCGCCCGCCCGCGCGCGAGCACGCTCGCGTGCGCGCCGCCGCGGGCGATCAGCGCATCGCGCACCGCCGCAACGGTGGCGCCCTCGGCGACCTCGATGCTCTCGCCGACGCCGAGCGCCTCGCGGATCGAGGCGAAATAGCGCAGCCTGAGCTTCATGCCAGCCACTCCGCGAACGAGAGGAACTCGACCATCTCGCCTTTCGCGATCACCTGAGCGCTGGCGTTGTCGACCACACCATCGCCCCAGACCGCCGAGGTCAGCACGCCCGAGCTCTGGTTCGGGAACAGATCGAGCCCGCCGGCCGCGTTGCGCCGCACGCGCAGGAACTCGCGGCGCTTGTCGGCCTTGGGCCAGTCGAAGTCGGCGCGCAGCGCGGCGCGACGCGGCTCTAGTGCGGTCGCACCCTGCAGCCGCAGCAGCAACGGCCGCACCATCAGCAGAAAGGTCAGGAAGCTCGACACCGGATTGCCCGGCAGCCCGACGATGTGCGCGGCCGACCCGTCGCCGCGGTTGACCTCGCCGAACGCGAGCGGCTTGCCCGGCTTGATCGCGATCTGCCAGAGCTCGATGCGGCCCTCGAGCTGAACCGCGGGGCGCAGGTGGTCTTCTTCGCCGACCGAGACCCCGCCCGACGTGACGATCAGGTCGTTGCCCTGCGCGGCCTGGCGCAACGCGACACGGGTGGCGTCGAGCTGGTCGGGCACGATGCCGAGGTCGGTGCAGTCGCAGCCCAGCGCCTGGATCGCGGCGCGCAAGGTGAAGCGGTTCGAGTTGTAGATCGCACCCGGCTTCAAGGGCTCGCCGGGCATCACGAGCTCGTCGCCGGTCGAGAACAGGGCGACGCGCGGCCGGCGCGCCACCTGCAGCGTGGCCGCGCCGACGGTCGCCGCGAGGCCCAGCGCCTGCGGCGTCAGGCGCGTGCCCGCGGGCAACACGATGCTGTCGCTGCGCACATCCTCGCCGCGGCGACGGATCCATTGGCCCTCGGTCGGCACGGTGTTGACGCGCACCGCGTCGCCGACGACCTCGCACAGCTCCTGCATCACGATCGCGTCGGCGCCAGCCGGCACCTGCGCGCCGGTGAAGATGCGCGCGGCCGTGCCGGGTTGCAGCGGCTGGCCGACCACGCCGGCAGGAATGCGCTGCGTGACCGGCAGCAACGCGCCGGCGGCCGGCACATCGGCACAGCGCAGCGCGTAGCCGTCCATCGAGGTGTTGTCCTGCGGCGGCACGTCGAGCACCGAGCGCACGTCCTGGCGCAGCACGCGGCCGAGCGCATCGAAGGTCGAGAGCGTTTCGATATCGGCCAGCGGCGCGACAGCGCCGAGCAGGCGGCCCAGGGCGTCGTCCAGCGTCAGCATCTCAGGCGTGGGCCTCGATGAAGGCCTTGACTGCGGTCGCGTCGGCGGCCATGACTTCGCAGCGCTTCGGCAGCGTTTCGATGCCGCGCATCGCCGCCGGGCGGTCGGGTTCGCGGCCGATGGCCTCGACGATGGTCTCGGCGAACTTGGCCGGCAGAGCGGTCTCGAGCACGATGGTCGGCACGCCGACGGTCAGGTGTTCGCGCGCAACCTTCAGGCCGTCGGCGGTGTGCGTGTCGATGATGGTGCCGAAGCGCGCGTGCGTGTCGCGGATCGTCGCGAGCCGGTCGGCATGCGTGCTGCGGCCCGAGACGAAGCCGAAGCCCGCGATGCGCGCAAACTCGTCGGGCGTGACCGTGAACGTGCCGCTGCGGAACAACTCGCGCGTACGCACCGCATCGCGCCCCAGCAGGTCGAACACGAAGCGCTCGAAGTTCGAGGCCTTCGAGATGTCCATCGACGGGCTCGAGGTCTCGTGCGTTTCGGCGCTGCTGCGCACGCGGTAGGTGCCGGTGCGGAAGAACTCGTCGAGCACGTCGTTCTCGTTGGTCGCGAGCACGAGCTGCTTGATCGGCAGGCCCATCATGCGCGCCACGTGGCCGGCGCAGATGTTGCCGAAGTTGCCCGAGGGCACCGCGAACGTGACCTGCGCATCGTTGGTTTTCGTGGCCTGGAAGTACCCGGCGAAGTAGTACACGACCTGCGCCAGCAGCCGCGCCCAGTTGATCGAGTTGACGGTGCCGATGCGGTGCTTGCGCTTGAAATCGAGGTCGTTCGAGACCGCCTTGACGATGTCCTGGCAATCGTCGAACACGCCCTTGATCGCGATGTTGTGGATGTTTGGATCCTGCAGGCTGAACATCTGCGCCTGCTGGAACGGGCTCATGCGGCCCAGCGGCGACAGCATGAAGACGTTGACACCGGCCTTGCCGCGCATCGCGTACTCGGCGGCGCTGCCGGTGTCGCCCGAGGTCGCCCCGAGGATGTTGAGCGTCTGGCCACGGCGCGCGAGCTCGTACTCGAACAGGTTGCCGAGCAACTGCATCGCCATGTCCTTGAACGCCAGCGTCGGGCCGTTCGACAAGGCTTCGAGGTAGACGCCGGGCTCCAACGCGCGCAGCGGGACAATCTGCTTCGACCCGAAGACCTGCTCGGTGTAGGTCTTCGCGACGAGCGCGCGCAGATCGGCCGACGGGATGTCGTCGATGTAGAGCGACAGGATCTCGAACGCGAGCTCGTGGTAGCTCAGATCACGCCAGCGCGCGAGCGTGACGGCATCGACGGTCGGATACCGCTCGGGCAGGTACAGGCCGCCGTCCGGCGCGAGGCCTTCGAGCAGGATCTCCGAGAACGAGCGTCGCGTCGCGTCGCCGCGGGTGCTGATGTACTTCAACTCAACTCTTCCTTGCGGATGCGCACGATGGGCGCCAGCACCGTCGGCAGCGCCTGCATCTGCGCGATCGCAGTGTTCATGCGGCCCTCGACCGTGTCGTGCGTCAGGATGATCACGTCGGTCTGGGCCTCGCCCTCGGCCGACTCTCGTTGCAGCAGCGCGTCGATCGAGATGTTGCCCTCGGCCAGGATGCCGGTGATGCGTGCGAGCACGCCGGCCTGGTCGGCGACCTGCAGGCGCAGGTAGAACGAGGTCACGACCTCGTCGATCGCCAGGATGCGCGTGTCGTGCAGCGAGCCGGGCTGGAACGCGAGGTGCGGCACGCGGTGATCCGGGTCGGCCGTGTGCAGCCGGGTGATGTCGACCAGGTCGGCGATCACCGCGGAGGCCGTCGGCTCGGCGCCCGCGCCCTTGCCGTAGTGCAAGGTCGTGCCGACCGCATCGCCGTGCACCACCACCGCATTCATCGCGCCCTCGACGTTGGCGATCAGGCGCTTGCTCGGCACCAGCGTCGGGTGCACGCGCAGCTCGATACCACCCGCGTCGTCGCGGCGCTTCGTGATGCCCAGCAGCTTGATGCGGTAGCCGAGCTGCTCGGCGTAGCGGATGTCGGCCGCGTTCAGCTTGGTGATGCCTTCGACGTAGGCCTTGTCGAACTGCACCGGGATGCCGAACGCGATCGCGCTCATGATCGTGGCCTTGTGCGCCGCATCGACGCCTTCGATGTCGAAGGTCGGGTCGGCTTCGGCGTAGCCCAGGCGCTGTGCCTCCTTCAGCACGTCGGCGAAGTCCAGGCCCTTGGAGCGCATTTCCGACAGGATGAAGTTCGTCGTGCCGTTGATGATGCCGGCGATCCACTCGATGCGGTTCGCGGTCAGGCCCTCGCGCAGCGCCTTGATGATCGGGATGCCGCCGGCCACCGCCGCTTCGAACGCAACCATCACGCCATGCTCGCGCGCCGCCGCGAAGATCTCGGTGCCATGCACGGCCAGCAGCGCCTTGTTCGCGGTGACCACGTGCTTGCCGGCGCGGATCGCCTCGAGCACGAGTTCGCGCGCGATGCCGGTGCCGCCGATCAGCTCGATGACGATGCTGATCTCGGGATTCTTGATGATCTCGCGCGCATCGGCGACGACCACCGCTGCGTCGCCGACCAGTGCGCGCGCGGCCTCGACCTGGCGCCGTGACACCATCGTCAGCTCGATGCCGCGGCCGGCGCGGCGTTTGATCTCTTCGCGGTTGCGGCGCAGCACCTCGAACACGCCAGCGCCCACGGTGCCCAGGCCCATCAGGCCCACTTGAATCGGTTTCATGATGCTCAATGCGACGTGAAGGTTATTGCGAAGAGCGCTTGCGGTAATGCTCGAGGAACTTGGCGATGCGTCCGATCGCCTCGGTGAGGTCGTCGGAGTTCGGCAGGAAGACGATGCGGAAATGATCCGGCGCGCTCCAGTTGAAGCCGGTGCCCTGCACGATCAACACCTTCTGCTCGGCGAGCAGGTCGTAGGCGAACTGCTGGTCGTCGGCTACGGGATAGATCTTCGGGTCGAGCCGCGGGAACATGTACAGCGCCGCCTTCGGCTTGACCATGCTGACGCCCGGGATGTCGCTGAGCAGCTGGTACGCCAGATCGCGTTGCCGGCACAGCCGCCCGGTCGGCGCGACCAGGTCGTTGATGCTCTGGTAGCCGCCGAGCGCGGTCTGGATCGCGAGCTGCCCCGGCGTGTTCGCGCACAGACGCAGCGAGGCCAGCATGTTCAGGCCCTCGATGTAGTCGCGTGCGTGGCGCTTCTCGCCCGAGACCACCATCCAGCCGGCGCGGTAGCCGCAGGAGCGGTAGTTCTTCGACAGGCCGTTGACGGTGACGAACAGCACGTCGTCGGCCAGCGACGCGATGCTGGTGTGGGTGTTGCCGTCGTACAGCGTCTTGTCGTAAATCTCGTCTGCGAACACGATCAGCTGGTGCTCGCGCGCGACCTGCACGATCTCGCGCAGCACGCTCTCGGGGTACAGCGCGCCGGTCGGGTTGTTGGGGTTGATCACGACCAGCGCCTTGGTACGCGGCGTGATGCGCGCACGCATGTCGGCGATGTCGGGCATCCAGTCGGAGGCCTCGTCGCAGCGGTAGTGCACCGGCGTGCCTCCCGAGAGGCCGACGACCGCGGTGTAGAGCGGGTAATCGGGCGACGGGATCAGCACCTCGTCGCCGTCGTTGAGCAGTGCGTTCATGCCGATCGCGATCAGCTCGGACGCGCCATTGCCGAGGTACACGTCGTCGATGGCCACGCCGGCGACGTTCTTCTGCTGCGTGTAGTGCACCACCGCCTTGCGCGGCGCGAACAAGCCCTTGCTGTCGGTGTAGCCGGCGGAATGCGGCATGTTGCGGATCATGTCCTGCACGATCTCGTCGGGCGGCTCGAGGCCGAACGCGGCGACGTTGCCGATGTTCAGCTTGATGATCTTGTGGCCCTCTTCTTCCATCGCCCGGGCCTTGTCGAGCACAGGTCCGCGAATGTCGTAGGCCACATTGGCGAGCTTGTTCGACTTGACGATGGGTTTCAAAACGGCTCCAGGGCGCAGCAAAACATAGAATTTACCCTATGAAACTCCAAGCAGACCGGATCGAAGGACAGAACGCCATTGCCCGGCACGGCCCGGATGGCGTGATCGTGAACGGTGTCGAACACCGCAGCAGCGTGCTGGTGCCGGCCTCGGGCGGTGTCGTGGCCTGGCCGGTCGCGAACTTCGCGTCGCTGACCGAGGCGCATTTCGAGGCCATCGCCGCGCTCGCACCCGAGCTCGTGATCTTCGGCAGCGGTCCGCGCATCCGCTTTCCGCACCCCTCCTTGCTCAAGCCGCTGATCTCGCGGCGCATCGGCGTCGAGACCATGGACACCGCGGCCGCCTGCCGCACCTACAACGTGCTGCTGGCCGAAGGGCGCGCGGTCGTCGCGGCACTGCTGTTCGAGGCCCCCCAAGCTTAGGAGGAGCCGGCCGGGGCAAGCCCGGTCGCAAGCCCGCAGCGCTTATAATCTTTGGCTACGCCTGCCCGGGCGCAACCAAACAGAATACTCCATGACGCCAGCCCTCAACAAACCCCTTCCGGAATTTGAAGCGCTTGCAACCGGCGGCGTGAAATTCACGCCCGCGGCCTTTGCCGGCAAGATCGTCGTTCTGTATTTTTATCCCAAGGACAACACCCCTGGCTGCACCACCGAAGCGATGCAGTTCCGCGATCACCACAAGGAGTTCACCAAGGCCGGCGCCGTGGTGTTCGGCGTGTCGCGCGACAACATGGCCTCGCACGACAAGTTCAAGCAGAACCTTGAGCTGCCGTTCGAGCTGATCGCCGACACCGAAGAGAAGCTCTGCCACATGTTCGGCGTCGTCAAGAACAAGATCATGTACGGCAAGAAGGTCAAGGGCATCGAGCGCAGCACCTTCCTGATCGACGCCCAGGGCGTTTTGCGCGGCGAGTGGCGCGGCCTGAAGGTCGCGGGCCACGTCGAAGAGGTCCTGAAGGAAGTCAAGGCACTCAAGAAGGCAGGGTGATTCCAGTCATCCGGGTTGTGCATAATGGCCCGCATGCCCGAGCGTTTTGAACCTCGCATCCCCGACAAGCCGCACAGGCGACTGTGCGGCTTGTTTGCTTTCCAGCCCCACTGACACCACTTCCATGCCACTGCCCAAGCCGCCTGCCAAACGAGCCTCCCTCCTCAGCGCCGCCGACTTCGAATCCCAGGCGGCACCACAGCCCGGCAAACGCCCCAACCACAAGACCCGCGGCAACGCCGAGCCCGCCGCGCCCGGCCTGCTCGAGCTGACCGACGCGACCACGACCGCAATCGCGAACGCGCGCCGGCCCGCGACCGAGGCACCCAAGCCGACCACCGCGATGGCCCCGCTGCGCAAGCCGCAGCCGCACCAGCCCGAAACGCGAGCCCGCAAGCCGCGCGGCTCCGGCCCCGCGACCTTGTTCGTGCTCGACACGAACGTGCTGATGCACGACCCGACCTCGCTGTTCCGCTTCGAGGAGCACGACATCTACCTTCCGATGATCACGCTCGAGGAGCTCGACGGCCACAAGCGCGGCATGACCGAGGTCTCGCGCAACGCGCGCCAGGTCAGCCGCGAGCTCGATGCGCTGGCCGCGACGATGCCGACGCGCGACGCCTCCGGCATGTCGGACGGCCTGCCGCTGTCGCGCACCGGCCACCGCGAGGCCGGCGGCAAGCTGTTTTTCCAGACCAACCTGATCAACATCACGCTGCCGGCCGGCCTGCCGCAGGGCAAGGCCGACAACCAGATCCTCGGCGTCGTGCAGGCGCTGCGCGAGCAGCAGCCGGGCCGCGACGTGGTGCTGGTGTCCAAGGACATCAACATGCGCATCAAGGCGCGTGCCCTGGGCCTGCCGGCCGAAGACTATTTCAACGACAAGACGCTTGAAGACGGCGACCTGCTCTACACCGGCGTGCTGGCCTTGCCTGCCGATTTCTGGGACAAGCACGGCAAGACGATGGAGAGCTGGCAGCAAGGCGGCCTCACCTACTACCGCATCAGCGGGCCGATGGTGCCGGTGCTGCTGGTGAACCAGTTCGTCTACCTCGAAGCACCGGGCGCGGCGCCGCTCTACGCCAAGGTCACCGAGATCACCGGCAAGACCGCGGTGCTGCGCACATTGAAGGAATACACGCACCAGAAGAACGCGGTGTGGGGCGTGACCGCGCGCAACCGCGAGCAGAACTTCGCGCTCAACCTGCTGATGGACCCCGAGTGCGACTTCATCACGCTGACCGGCACGGCCGGTACCGGCAAGACGCTGATGACGCTGGCCGCGGGCCTCTCGCAAGTGATGGACGACCGCCGCTACACCGAGATCATCGTCACCCGCGTAACGGTCCCGGTGGGCGAGGACATCGGCTTCCTGCCCGGCACCGAAGAAGAGAAGATGAGCCCCTGGATGGGTGCACTCGACGACAACCTCGAGGTGCTGTCCAAGACCGATGGTGGCGCCGGCGAGTGGGGCCGCGCGGCAACCAACGACCTGGTGCGCAGCAAGATCAAGATCAAGAGCCTGAACTTCATGCGCGGCCGCACCTTCCTGAACAAGTTCGTGCTGATCGACGAAGCGCAGAACCTGACGCCCAAGCAGATGAAGACGCTGATCACGCGCGCCGGGCCGGGCACCAAGATCGTCTGCCTCGGCAACCTGGCACAGATCGACACGCCCTACCTGACCGAAGGCAGCTCGGGCCTGACCTTCGCGGTCGACCGCTTCAAGGGCTGGCCGCATTCGGGCCATGTGACGCTGGCGCGCGGCGAGCGTTCGCGGCTCGCGGACTTCGCCTCCGAGGTGTTGTAGCAGCGGGCTCAGGCCAGCGCCGGGCCGCTCCCAAGCGGCCTGAACGCCCCCTTGGGGGGCAGCTGCGGTACTCCGCAGCTTGGGGGCGCCATCAGCCCGCCATCATCAAGTGCTTCGCCAGTGCGTGGTATGCCGGCAGCGTCGTCGGGTCGATGCCCATATTGCCGGCGATGTGGTGCGACGCGAAACGCGCGATAACCATCTCGGCGGTCGGGTCGATGTACACGCCCTGGCCGTGGATGCCGCGCGCGCAGTACGCGCCGTGCGCGTTGTGCGAGACCCACCACATGTCGCGGTAGCTCCAGCCCGGCAACGTGACGTAGCCCGCCTGCGCGAAGTGGCCGGTGTCGGCGCCGCCGCGGATGTCGGCGATCGCGGCCCGCGGCACGATGCGCTGGCCGTTGAAGACGCCATCGTGGCGCATCATCTCGCCGAAGCGCGCGAGGTCGCGCAGGCAGACATTGAGACCTCCGCCGGCGAATTCGGTGCCGGCGCTGTCGACCATCAGGTGGCCGTCCTGCTCGCAACCCAGGCGCGACCAGATACGCTCGCTGAGCATCTCGTTCATGCGCTGACCGGTGACGCGGCGCAGGATCCATCCCAGGAGGTCGGTGTTGACGGTGCGGTACGCGAAGGCCTGGCCATGCGGTCCGGCCTGGCGCAGCGTCACCAGAAAATCGCAGAAGCTCGCCGGCCCGGCGTAGTCGGCGGGCCGCGACAACACGCTGCCGGCGCGGCCGTGCTGCCAGATGCCCGCCTGCGGGTCGGTGTAGTCCTCGGAGCAGTCGATCGCGGTCGTCATGTCCATCACCTGACGCACGGTTGCGTGGGCCAGCCCGCTCGGCGCCATCTCGGGAACGTACGCGACGACCGGCGCGTCCGGATCGAGCCGCCCCTCGGCGACCAGCGACGCGGCGATGAGGCCGAAGAACGACTTGGTCACCGACCAGGCGATGTGCGGCCGCGCCGCCGACAGCGCACCGAAGTAGCGCTCGAACACGATCCGGCCGCGGTGCAGCACGACGATGCCGTCGGTGTAGTTGGCGGCCAGCGACGCGGCCCAGGTCATGCGGGCGTCGCGGCCCAGCGGGGTGAACCCGACCGCATCGAGGTCGTCACGGTCGGCCCGAGGCAGTATGCAGACGCCGCCGTCGCCGCGTGCGACCGTCGTCGTCGGCAACAGCTGTGGGATGTTGGAGTAAGCCCAGCGCAGCTTCGGGAAGGTGTACATGCCGCCGTCGTCGAAGCGCACCTGTTTCTCGAGTGGAGGCGGTGCGCCCCGCATCCAGCCCATCACGACCGGGTCGCTGGCGGCGGCGTCGAGTTCAAGGGCTTCGGGTTCCGCGGCGGGCACGATGACGGAAGGGGCTGGTGCGTTCATCGGCGCATTGTCCGCGACGATCAGCCAGGCGCGAGCGCGGCCTTGATCTGCTGCAGGGCGGCCGGGTCGTCCATCGTCGTCAGGTCGCCCGGATCGCGCTGTTCGCAGACCGCCTGGATCGCGCGGCGCAGCATCTTGCCGGAGCGCGTCTTGGGCAGCAGCGTCACGAAGTGCACACGCGCCGGACGGGCGAGTGCGCCGAACTGCTGGTCGACCGTCTTCATGATCTCGCCCTCGAGCTGCAGGCGCGCCGACGCGGCATCCAACGCGCTCGCGTCCTTCGCGATCACGAACGCCATCGCGACCTGGCCCTTCAGCGCGTCGGCGACCCCGACGACCGCGACCTCGGCGACGTTCGGGTGACTCGAGATGCTCTCCTCGATCTCGCGCGTGCCCAGGCGATGGCCGGCGACGTTAATCACGTCGTCGGTGCGGCCAAGGATGAAGTAGTAGCCGTCGGCATCGCGCACGGCCCAGTCGAAGGTGCTGTAGATCTGCCGATTCGGGATGTCGCTCCAGTAGGTTTTCACGAAGCGTGCGTCGTCGCGCCAGACCGTCTGCAGGCAGCCCGGCGGCAGCGGGCCGGCGATCGCGAGCACGCCTTTCTCGCCCGGGTTCGTGATCTCGTCGCCGTTCGATTCGTTGATCAGCTTCACGTCGTAGCCGTACATCGCGACGCCGGGGCTGCCGAATTTGCTCGGCGCCTTCTCGACGCCGTTGGCGATCGTCAGGATCGGCCAGCCGGATTCGGTTTGCCAGTAGTTGTCGATGACGGGTTTGCCCAGCGCATTGGAGATCCAGCTCGCGGTCGGCTCATCGAGCGGCTCACCGGCGAGGAAGAGCGCGCGCAGCGAGCTCAGGTCACACGACTTCAGCAACGCAGGATCCTGTCGCTTCAGCACCCGCACCGCCGTCGGGGCGCTGAACATCACGTTGACGCGGTACTTCTCGACCAGGCGCCACCAGATGCCGGCGTCCGGACGCGTCGGCAAGCCCTCGTACAGGATCGTCGCCATGCCGGCGATCAGCGGGCCGTACACGATGTAGCTGTGGCCGACGACCCAGCCGATGTCGCTGGTGCAGAAGTAGGTTTCACCGGGCGCGCCGCAGAAGATGTTCTTCATGCTCGCGGCGAGCGCGACCGCATAACCACCGGTGTCGCGCTGCACGCCCTTCGGCTTGCCGGTCGTGCCGCTGGTGTAGAGCGTGTAGCTGGGCGTCGTCGATTCGAGCCAGACGCAGGGCACGACGGTGTCGAGCAGCTTCTTGCGCAGCGCGGCGTAGTCTTCATCGCGTCCCGGCGTTCGCTCCATCGCGGCCAGACCGCGGTCCACGAGCAGCAGCTTGGCCGGCTTGTGCGTGGCCAGGCGGATCGCCTCGTCGAGCAGCGGCTTGTACGGGATCACCTTGCCGGAGCGGCTGCCGGCGTCGGCGCTGACGATCACCGTGGGTTGCGCGTCGTCGATGCGGCTCGCCAGGCTGCCGCTCGCGAAGCCGCCGAACACCACGCTGTGGATCGCGCCGATGCGCGCGCACGCGAGCATCGCGAACACGGCCGGTGCGATCATCGGCATGTAGATCAGCACCCGGTCGCCCTGCTTCACGCCGAGCGCGAGCAGGCATGCCGCCATGCACTGCACCTCGGCGTGCAGTTCGCGAAAGCTGTAGACGCGCTCCTGATCGGTTTCGGTCGAGACCGCGATCAGCGCGTTCTGCTCGGCGCGGTCTTTCAGGTGGCGATCGACCGCGTTGTGACACAGGTTGGTCGTCCCGCCGGCGAACCAGTTCGCGAACGGCGGCCGGCTGTGATCGCAGACCGTCGCGAACGGTTGCTGCCAATCGACGCCCTGCGCCTGCTCAGCCCAGAAGGCGTCGCGGTCGGTGATCGAACGACGATGGAATTCGGCGTAGTTCATCAGCTTTCCCTTCGTGCTTCGCACTCCGGTGTTCGCCCTTGGGGCGGCCCGGCGGGCTCACGGTCAGATTCTCACGACAATGCGCCCGCGCACCGTGCCTTGCATCAACTCCCCGGCCTTGGCGATCGCCGATTCCAGCGGCACTTCTTCGGTGATCGCCGCGAGCTTGGCAGGATCGAGATCGCTGGCCAGACGCTCCCACGCGATTCGCCGCAGCGCAATCGGCGCCATCACGCTGTCGATGCCGGCGAGCGTGACGCCGCGCAGGATGAACGGCATCACGGTGGCCGGCAAGTCCGCACCCTGCGCCAGGCCGCAGGCCGCGACGACACCGCCGTAGGCCGTCTGCGCGAGCGCGTTCGCCAGCGTGTGGCTGCCCACCGCATCGATCACCGCGGCCCAGCGCTCTTTCTGCAGCGGCTTGCCGGCGGCGCTCAACTCGGCCCGGTCGATCACGGCACTCGCGCCCAACGCCATCAGATACGCGGCCTCGCCCTGCTTGCCGGTCGCCGCGGTGACCCGGTATCCGAGCTTGCCGAGCAGCGCGACGGCGACGCTGCCGACGCCGCCGGTCGCGCCGGTCACCAGCACGTCGCCGTGCGCCGGTGTCACGCCGTGGCGCTCCAGCGCCAGCACGCACAGCATCGCGGTGTAGCCGGCCGTGCCGATCGCCATCGCCTGCGCGGTCGAGAACGCGGCCGGCAGCGCAACCAGGCCGTCGCCCTGCAATGACGCCCGCTCGGCCAGACAGCCCCAGCGCGTCTCGCCGACACCCCATCCGTTGTGGATCACGCGGTCGCCCGGCTTCCACGCCGGGTGCCGGCTCTCGAGCACGGTGCCTGCGCCGTCGATGCCCGCGACCATCGGCCAGCTGCGCACCACCGGGCCGGTGTTGGTGATGGCCAGGCCGTCCTTGTAGTTCAGCGTCGAATGCTCGACGCGCAGCAGCACATCGCCAGCCGGCAAGCCGGCGTCATCGACCGGTTTCACGGCGGCCTGGAAGCCGGATTCCGGCTTTTCGAGCAAAACGGCTTTGAACATGCGGTCTCCCGAGAAGAAGACGGCACGATAGCGCAAGCTGTGTGCACTTGCCGGCATCGCATCGGCGCGCTGGACACAGCTCCTGTTTCACATCACAAAACCGCACCAAACTATTGTCACGCAACGGATTTTTTGGTTGACGCGGAGGCTGCGGATGACTATCCTGCGGCCGATGCCGCGCTTCCGTCTCGCCCTCCGTCCTCTGCTCTGCGCCGGCATGCTGCTGGCGTTGCTGAGCGCCGAGGCGCTTGCGGCCCCCGACTTCGCACCGATTCCGCCGACGGCGGCAGCAGCTTCGGCCGCCGATGCGGTCAGCCGCTTCCTCGTCGACAAGGGCCTGATCGCCGCGCCGCCCGCGGCGACCGGAACCGACGGCAACGCCTTCGTCGCCCGGGTCCGCGACAAGGCCTCCGACATGGTGATCACGGCGATGAACTTCCTCGGCGTGCGCTACCGCCGCGGCGGCAACAGCGTCGACAGCGGCTTCGACTGCAGCGGCTTCACGCGCCAGGTGTTCGAGACCAGCCTTGGCCTGGTGCTGCCACGCCGCGCCGACGAGCAGGCCAAGGCGCCCGGGCTGACACCGGTCAAGCGCGACGAGCTGCAGCCCGGCGACCTGGTGTTCTTCAACACGCTGAAGCGCACGTTCTCGCACGTCGGCATCTACCTGGGCGACGGCAAGTTCATCCACGCGCCCAAGCCCGGCGGCGAGGTCCGCGTCGAGGACATGCGCTTCGTCTACTGGGCCAAGCGTTTCACCGGCGCGCGCCGCGCCGAGGCGACGGCCCGCGAACAGCCCGGCGCGGATGCCGCCGCCCTGCTGAACACCGGCGCGAGCACTCTCGCCCCCGCCGTGCGCTGAACCGCCTTGCGGCCGACAAGGCCGGTGGGGCGCAGGCACAATCCGCGTATGGCCGAACCAGTCGTCATTCCCCTCGCCGACCACCGCTACGCCGCCAGCGTGCCGCGCGTTCCCACGCTGCTCACGGCACCGACCGGCCTGCTCGGCGACACCCTGGGCCGGCCGCTGCGCGACCTGCGCATCTCGGTGACCGACCGCTGCAACTTCCGCTGCAGCTACTGCATGCCGAAGGAAGTTTTCGACAAGCACTACAGCTTTTTGCCGCACTCGTCGCTGCTGAGCTTCGAGGAGATCGTTCGCGTCGCGCGGCTGTTCGTCGCCCACGGCGTGCGCAAGATCCGGCTGACCGGCGGCGAGCCGCTGCTGCGCAAGAACCTCGAGATCCTGATCGGCATGCTCAGCGCGCTGCGCACGCCCGACGGCGCGCCGCTGGATCTGACGCTGACGACGAACGGCTCGTTGCTGGCGCGCAAGGCGCAGGCCTTGAAGGATGCCGGCCTGAACCGCGTCACGGTGAGCCTGGACGCCCTCGACGACCCGATCTTCCGGCGCATGAACGACGCCGACTTCCCGGTCGCCGAGGTGCTCGCCGGCATCGAGGCTGCGCAGCGTGTCGGCCTCGGGCAGATCAAGGTCAACATGGTCGTGAAGCGCGGCACCAACGACGATCAGATCGTTCCGATGGCGCGCCACTTCAAAGGCTCGGGCACGGTGCTGCGCTTCATCGAATACATGGACGTGGGCGCCACCAACGGCTGGCGCATGGACGAGGTGCTGCCATCGGACCAGGTCGTGGCACGCATCCACGATGCCCTGCCGCTCGAGTCGGTCAACGCCACCGTGCTCGGCGAAACGGCCGCACGCTGGCGCTACCGGGACGGCGGCGGCGAGATCGGCGTGATCTCCAGCGTCACGCAGGCGTTTTGCAGCGACTGCAACCGCGCCCGCCTGTCCACCGAGGGCAAGCTGTTCCTGTGTCTGTTCGCCAGCCACGGCCACGACCTGCGCGCACTGCTGCGCGGCGACTACAGCGATGCACAGATCGCCGCCGCGATCGGCCTGATCTGGCAGGGCCGCGACGACCGCTACTCGGAGCTGCGCGCGAGTGCGGTCCCGATGACCGGCGGCGAACGGCGCGTCGAGATGCACTACATCGGCGGTTGATGACGCCGGTCACGATCCGCCGTCTCGTGCCGGCCGATCTGGCCGCCTACAAAGCATTGCGCGACGAGGTGCTCACGGCACACCCTGAGTCGTTCACCTCGGACGCGGCGCCCGAACGTTCGCCCGACAGCTACCTGTCACGTCTCGGTCTGCAGCGCCCCGAAGGCGGTGAATTCACGCTGGGTGCGTGGCAGTTGGGGCGGCTCGTCGGCGCGGTGAGCTGCGAGCGCGATCCGCGCACGAAGGTGCGCCACATCGGCCACGTCATCGGCATGATGGTGCGGGCCGACACCCAGGGCTTGGGCATCGGCCGCGCCCTGCTCGACGCATGCATCACCGAGGCGCGCGCTGCGCAAGGCCTGGTGATGCTGACGCTGACGGTGACCGCCGGCAACGCGCCGGCCGTGCACCTGTACGAACGCGCCGGCTTCGTGCGCTACGGCAGCCTGCCGCGCGCGATCCTGGTCGATGGCGCGTACCACGCCAAGGACCAGATGACGCTTTCGCTCTAGCCTGTCAACGGCTCGCCAGCCGCTGCCAGGTCTCGACCACCGAGTCGGGGTTCAGCGAGATCGACACGATGCCTTCGTCGGCCAGCCAGTTCGCGAAGTCCGGGTGGTCGCTCGGCCCCTGGCCGCAGATGCCGACGTACTTGTCGGCCGCGCGGCAGGCCTTGATCGCACGCGAGATCAGGAACTTGACGGCCGGGTCGCGTTCGTCGAAATCCTTGGCGAGCAACTCCATGCCGGAGTCGCGGTCCAGGCCGAGCGTGAGCTGGGTCAGGTCGTTCGAGCCGATCGACATGCCGTCGAAGTGCTCGAGGAACTCCTCGGCGAGCACCGCATTGCTCGGGATCTCGCACATCATGATCACGCGCAGCCCGTCGGTGCCGCCGTCGGCCGCACGCTTCAGGCCGCGGTCGGCGAGCATGCCGATCACGGCCTTGGCCTGCGCCAGCGTGCGCACGAACGGGACCATGATTTCGACGTTGGTCAGGCCCATCTCGGTGCGCACGCGCTTCAGCGCCTCGCACTCCATCGCGAAGGCCTCGCCGAATTCTTCGCTCACGTAGCGCGACGCGCCGCGGAACCCCAGCATCGGGTTCTCTTCCTCGGGCTCGTAGCGCGAGCCGCCGATCAGCTTGCGGTACTCGTTGCTCTTGAAATCCGACAAGCGCACGATCACCGGTTTGGGCCAGAACGCCGCGCCGATCGTCGCGATGCCCTCCACCAGCTTGTCGACATAGAACGCACGCGGCGAGGCGTGTCCGCGCGCGACGCTCTCGACCGCCTTCTTCAGGTCGCTGTCGATGTTCGGGTAGTCGAGGATCGCCTTCGGGTGCACACCGATGTTGTTGTTGATGATGAACTCGAGCCGCGCCAGGCCGACGCCGCTGTTGGGCATCTGCGCGAAGTCGAACGCGAGCTGCGGGTTGCCGACGTTCATCGTGATCTTGACCGGGCACGGCGG
>Ga0307517_10003476_pt1 | contig 24482 bp, 13 predicted proteins | sample 23_EM_MG_FD_194515 | JGI IMG/M metagenome (GOLD analysis project Ga0307517, IMG submission 194515) | Populus trichocarpa ectomycorrhiza microbial communities from riparian zone in the Pacific Northwest, United States - 23_EM | ecosystem: Host-associated > Plants > Roots > Unclassified | place... | reverse complement strand
CCCCAAAAAACACCCCCCCCCCCCCCCCCCACCCCCCCCAAAAAAAAAAAAATAGCAAGTCAAGAATCAAAAGGGTAAATTTATAAACGCGAGTAAGAGAGAGAAAGAGAGAGATTTAGACATCTCATGAGTCGAATGTTGCCTGGTGAGTATTGGACGAAAAGAGTTTCTATCGGGAATCCACACTCTACACATCTATGCTCCATCTTTTTTAACTACTCTCTCGCTCGCTGAGTTGCATGCTTTCTGCAACTTTCCCCCATATATATATATATATATATCTATATATATATATATATTCCCCCCTTTGTTATATATATATATTTTGTGTGTGTTCTCTTCCAACCTTTATCTATTTGGGGCATAAGCCCAAATAAAATGGGTCTAATATGGACCTTGAATTTTCTGAAAGCGAATATCTTTCTTATGGATGATTGCATTTTTTTTTGGTTAATGACAAAAAATTATTTCCAAAATTTTAACCATTCATGATCGTAAGCATATTCCATTCTAAATTTATAATTAATTTTTTGAGCTCGAAAGGAGATACATATACCTTATTCAAATTTCTAGAGACTCAGTAGCTGAAATTTGATTTTCAAATTCCTTGGTAAAAAAAAAAAAAAAAGTTATATTTTGTGTTTTTTTTTTTATTCGAGAAAACACCATCTCTTGAAAAATGTATTTTGTGAATTCAAGTAAGCTAGTAAAACCTCGGCTGTCCCAGGCTCTTACAAGAAATGCACACCCTGACTTGAACTCAAGACCTGCTGTGCAGATCTCAAACCCTTTGTCATCACGCCACGCTATTTGGAAACAATGTTTTATTACTTAAGCTAAAAAAAAAAGTTTAAAAATGATATTTTTCTCTATTTTTATGGAAAATCAACTTTTTAATATCTTTGTAGAAGAACATTTCTAAAATTAAAACAACAAAAAATAAATTAAGGTTGAAAAGGGAACAAGATTTTTATTATTTGATTTTTGTAACATTATTCTAACGTTTTCAATGCAGTTCTCACCGCACCATCCTTCTGTAATCAAGAGTTTGCATATACAGAGAGAGAGAGAGAGAGAGAGGCCCTCCATCTCCTAACTAGAAGAGCCGTACGCTGATGAGTTGTGTCAAGAATTTTGTTAGGCTCTTGGGTCAAGGCTAGAACCGAGCCTAAGATTTTCTTCTCGCAAGAGCTTTTTCAAAAGCGTTTCAAATCAATAGCAGACTAATTAATTTTATTAAGAACGCCTAGGAATTACAACACTCATGCCATGCAAGCATAATTATACCCTCGATCGACATAGCTAAAAAAGGATTGGAAGTTAGGACAGATTCTTGGTGCCTCGGATCACTCTGTGTCTGTTTCGGGCGTTGTCGGAGTAATTGATGGCTTGAAATTCGAACTACTCTGACCCTGTCGTTTTCTACCTCCAACCAATACTTTTGCTTTTTTTTTTTTTTTTTAATACCTTCATGCTAACACTTTTTAATGAGCTACATGCTTTTAAGTTCATGACTTTTTTTTTTTTTAAAAATATATTAAAATATTTTTTTATTTTAAAAATTTATTTTTAACATCAACATATTAAAACAATTTAAAAATATTACAAATTTATTTTTATTACAAAAACAAATTAAGGAGTTTAACGAATTTGATTCCACGAGAGCATAGCAATAATCATCCCTCTAAATTAGTGTGGAGAAAAATTAGATGATAGACTACTGTGAATATTAGGAATTAAATTAGATTTGAAAATTCCAAGATTAAAAACATTCCTTTTTCCTTAAAAATAAAATAAAATTAAAATATAAGACAGCTTAGCGATACATCAACAAAAATAAGACGAAGGGGGTTAAGTTATTGACATATTTAAAATCCCAAGAATGGTTTAATTACTTATCGGATCCCATACACTATATATTTTGTTCTAATTTATTCGATTTTGATAAGCTACAGAAACGTACTGCTTATAATTACTCGCCATAATGAGCTAGCTAAAGCCATATATGCTACAGAGACAGCCAGGTCCAATCCATCCTCCATCGACGCTAGCTGCTCTTGGACTGGACTCCTTGTTCAGATGGCTTGTCTTATGACGTGCTCTAATCTCAATAATAAAAGATTACCAGCCATTAATGGGATTACATGTACTCCATCAATGGGTGGGTGGTCGATCGATGGTCTCAAGAGAGTAAGATGAAGAAGAAATGGTCGCATGATCTTACTGTGATTTTAGCGCTAATATATTGTATATATGCACAGCGACCAGCAACAACTACGTGCAGAGTCTTAAAAAATGATTACAGTGAATCGATGAAGACGAAAACCCATCAATTCAGCTAGCGCAACCCAATGGCTTCTGATCATTCTCTCAAGTTATTTTCGTATTAAAGAAGTTAAAGCACAGGAAGAGAGGTGAACCAGAGAAAGGAGAAAGCAATAGGAGGGAAGGGCATGCGGTACTTGATGCATAAATGCACAGAAACAAGAACGTGGTCCATGCAGGTTTAGCTACACGTATACCAGTGCTGTACATCACCCCCGTTCCTAATTTTGAGACTGGGAAAAAAACAAAGGACTAAACAGTGAAGCAACTTTAATCTCTTTTGCTTTCCTTTGTACCAGCTATGGCTCACACATGTAGCTTCTTTATCATCATCAATTATGCCTATTAAACCTAACCTACATATACTGTCTTTATAGGCCGGGAGGGGACTTCAATTTCAAGACTTTGAGCATAGGAATCTTGTGAGAGAAATCAATGAATCTCTTACGACAATAATTGGACCAAGTTGCTGATGAATCTTTATGTCAGTATATAATTGTGCCCATGGTGCTTTCTTACGACTATATATATATATATATATACATGTTTATTGCCCCAATACATCTCCCAGCATCCTCCATTCATTAGCTTTATCAGATGTAGTGTGATTATTTAGCTTTTAATATATCATGCACCCCGCCATTACTGAATTGTATGCGGTAGCTCTCTTTTTTCATTTTCATTTTATTATTTATTTTGAGAATACTTGTATGGAGCAATATTGATTAAGTGCAAGCTGTGAGTGTACATGTCCCACACCACCAAGACGTATTGAATTTGGTCCGTGTTGTGTGCACCATCCCATAGCCCCGTTCTCTCATGATCGAGCTAAGTATACAGTTGCAGGAATTGTGCATCAATGGTAATTAAGATGGGTAAGCATGCAGGCTGTTCTGGGTTTTCTCTCAATTATAAATGCATGGTACTGTAGACTCTAGCTCGGCATCTTTGAAGCATATCTACAAGATCAGGCCGGGGACATAGACAAAGGGAAATCAGCAGTGCACCTCTATGTGCCTGTTTTCACCATTTATAGTTGTTCTTTAGCTGCTATTTCTGTTCATCTACAGTATGGAATTTTAACTATATCTCAAAGCTTGCGCTTGAAAACTAGCTAGGTAGTGGCATGATTCCTATATATATATATATATATAGTGGCACAATTCCCAACATGAGATAATATAATATTCTGCATTGATTCGAGATTATTTTCAATGTAACATTGCTTCGATCAGGAAAGCCGAGTAAAAGCATATATAAAGAAACAAGTGTACAGGTTTGAGGCCAAATTAGGTAAATAGTACCCAAGAAATACAAGTGGGTGGCACGTATATGCCGTCCGTTTCTTTTGAAAGTACTCTGATACATGTGCTATTACAAGCAGCAGTGGTCAGCTGTTTACATCAGAAAGCTTGGCTTGCTAGCTCTTGGCTCATATGGCAAAGATTGATCAGTTGCAACCCCCTAACGGGTACACATCCTAGCTAGCTAGAGCTTGCCTTCGAACTCGGCGATTGCATTCTCATAATCAAACTGTAGAAGAAACATAAATTAAGAATATATCTCAAATTAAACCACTGATCCGGATATAAAAGGAACTTCTCAGCAATTTCTTACAGTAGGTTAGCTAGCTGGGAGGGAAATTGTACACGCCAATTCTATTCCTCAAAAAATATATATATCATCGTTTTGCTATGGATGCAAAATGTATAATAGAGCATTTCTGATACGTGCAGCACGAGGACGATCGGTGTAAGATCATGGAACTCAGTTTAGGGCTGCACAAATCAAACTTAATTAAGAAGGAATCAATTAATGATGTATCATCTTAAATTAAGAAAACACTTACCGACAAGTTGATCATATATAGAAGGAATGATAGATTGAAAGGCTTATTTAATAACATAATCCCATTGTGCAAGCAACTGATAATATGAAATTAACAAACTGTGAAAACATAAAAATGATGACATATATGGTTACCATGAATGCCTTCCTCTACCTGCACTAAAATTAACACATCAACAACATATACATTAATTTTGCTACAAATCATAAGACACTTTGGAATCTGGTGGTTAGTGGATTTCCTCCCCACTAATCATCTGAGGTTTGAATTTGAGGGCAGGTCACAAGAAAGAATATATATCTGTGTGATTACATTAGTCTGGATGTGGATAGCTTACTTAAAATATGACTAAGATAATATATCAGCTAGATTTGTTCACATGATTCTGATGAAAGAAGCATGAAGTATATATCTGCTCAGGATTTGGTTGATATCATATCCCATCATTAAATCTTCACTTTCTGTGATATATTCGAATTTGAATCTGTAATCCCCTATTGCATTTCATAATGAAAAACTTATAATTCGTTATTTATCTCTAATCGTGGACAGTATTTTCTAATTGGGAAAACATTCAACTAATTTTATCACCAATTCCCAAAGGTATTTTTACCATGCAAAGCAAATGGACTCTCATACATACAAAAACATCGTTGGTCTGAAGAAGAAGAAGAAATGTGTAATTATATAGCTTTATGGAGCAATTTTACATTGAACATACAGTAATTATCGAATATTATTGCTAATCAACTGCTTAAATTTGATTCGATGAATGTCTTCTGTTTTCTTTTAGTGAAAAACAGTTGGTTCCATATAATGGATCCATAGTCAATGGCCGCAATCACGTTTTTTTTTGGTTGCAGGAGCCGTGCTTTAATGGCTTTTCTTCTTCTTCTTCTTCTTCTTCTTCTTCTTCTTCTTTTTTCTACTTTTTTGGCTATCTTCTTATTAGCCAAAAGTTGATAAAATCTCCACAATTGTCTAAAAGAGGCCGTTTTACTGTCTAAATTATCAAAGCTCCAACTACTTTAGTTGAAGTCGTGACTGATCAGGTGTCCAAATCAATGGATGAGTTTTGCGGCTTCAAACAATATCTTAGGCACAACAATCTCTTTGACCATAACGTCATGCTTCTCAAATTAAGTATACCAATGTACATAATTAATTACATGTACTCATCGAATTACTAACAGTAATCACATGTGAAAGAACATGTAGTGTGCGTAGGTACACGTATACGTATTCCGACCAAAACATAGTTTTGGCTTCCAATCATGCATGTGCATGAATTGATCTAATTAACTTCTTCTTAATGTACTTAATTATTACTATCATTGTTTTTGTTATATTAATTACAGTCATTTTCTTCCCTAATTGAGAGTTGATTTGTTTGCAAAGATTTTTTGGATTCTATTTTTATGACCGGTACGTGTTTTGTAGTGACCACATGAGGTGAAAAACTGCAGAGTTTCTGACAGAGACGCTATCCATCAAACTTCCATAAATTGAAGAACCAATTCCAAAGATTTATAATATTTTTGAAGATTTAGGGGTCTTAACGTGGTCTCTCTTGAGCTCAATGCCCAAATTAATGATCTTTTGTGCAATTAGAAACAGAATATTTTAGCAGCTTTCCCGAAGATATGATCTCTCTAACACGATGAAATTAATTTATTAGGTTTTGAAGTATGAACAAAAACATCAAAGCACTAGGAGAAGATTTGTTGGCAGTGCACATACCATAAAAGGAACTTTCAGGAACCATCCGTGAAGGCAGTAATTGTACCTTCGAAATGACAGCAGTCTTGACCACAGACAGAGCCAAAGCTCAGTACAAAATGTTATGGGTTGTGAAGATGCTATCATGTAAAGAAGGATGCATATTGAATCCCATATTCATCATCTGCACAGACACACACGCACAAAATGAAAATAAAATAAAAAGGGATCAATGTGTGTGTGTGTGTGTGTGTATCATTTCCGAATCAAATCGAACAAGGCTACGATTGTAATCAGTAGAAATTAGATATAGTGCTTGGAAAAACTAAAAAGAAAAATCCAGAATTTCAACGAGAAGCAAGGATTCATAACTCTTTCATGATTAATTGAGAATTCGTATATAGAATGATTATAGAATCACTACAGTAGTTAATTTTAGACTTTCAAGATCAAACCAAGGAATTAAGAAAGAATTAATGCTTGTCGGATTTTGCAATAACAAAAACATAAAGTTGCTGAAGACCATCCCATTAATTTTTCTACCGCTAAAGTTAGAAAGGGTAGCCAATGCAAGCAATGTTAGAGCGAGCTAGATTCTAAACTAAGAACCATAAAATATACAATGTAACCATCATATAAAAACTGAAACACACAGAATACAGTGCTCTCTTTAACCTCAGATTTCCATACGCAAAATGGGCTTCAAAAGACATTAAACAAAGCACTTGACCGCTTAAAAAGATTCGGTGGTATCACGATACCTTATTGATAAATCTCTTTCAACACAAAAGCAGTTTTTGTTTGTGTTTGCAGCAATCAAGACAAGAAGGTGGCTGTAAAAGAAACATCATGTTGCGGAGAAAGAAATGTAACAATGCTAGTAGTAGTTTTTAAGATGTAGAGAGATTGATTAAAAAATAAATAAAGTAAAAAAAGAGTAAGAATACAGAAGCTAACTTTTACAGCTGCTGAAAACTTTCTGCGCGGAACCTGCAATCCAACTCAACTAAGCATCACCAAGAATATTAACCCAATGAGGTAATACAAACAAAACAAAAAAAAGAAGAAGAGAAATAGGAAAGAAGTTTCCACTTTATATCCTTTCTCTAGCAATGTACCATAAAATGCTGTCATCAAGAGAGAGAGTAAGCTTGAAGTTGATGGCTAAAGAGGGAACAGAAATTAACCCAAACAAACTGGGGAGAGTCCATTGCATGTATAGAGTCAATATATTGCAATAAGTTAAGCTACCAGTCACTAAAAGAAAAACATTGATGGAAATATTCTGATATTTATCTGTATATATGCATTATACACAATTGAAAGCGTGTTTCAAACTCCACATTTCTTGCACCACTCTTCCATCTTTTGATCTTCACAATATACCCAAAACCTCATCTTTTAATTTGCTGACAATATTTAAACAATCAACAAAAAGAAACTCAAAAAAGGCTAAACTTGAAAATTTCTTGAAAGCCTCTTACCTAAATCTAGTACCCATATTGAGAAATCAGATGTGAAGGAACAGAAGAAATGGTATCTTCATATGTGATTAATTAAAGATCCAGATCAAAAGATAAGGAATTCTTTCCTTTCTTTGAAAACTCAGCTTGCATTGGGGCACTAGTGGGTGCCCTTAATTGGAGAGGAGGAGGGAGAGAAGATGAAGCCAAATGAGAAGAGAATGAACCCATTGTGCCATGTGTCATTGTGATCGAAGATGACTGACCATCATCCTGTGTAGGACAATCCATGTTTACACCAAACAATCTGAGCCGCTTCCCCGCAGTTTTACCATGAACAACTGGCACTGAATCTATCACCAGTGGGACATGACTTCCTCCAGCTTGTTGATGCATTGCCCCAATCTGAAGTGTCTCTGGTGGCCTTAAGTAATACTGCGCTGAAGTGCCATAACTAATCGTAGACGGTTGATGATAATGATTCTGATGATTACGATTCTGATATTGCTGTTGTTGATAAGGATGAATGCTGTAATTCAAATGTCGCAATTGAGGTTGCTGCATGGATAAATTAGATTGGGGTATGGAGTACAGCCTGCCCCACCGCACTGACTGTGGATAGTGTTGCTGATTTTGGAGCTCTAAATGTGAGAATGTTGTTGGATCTGGTGCATTAGGCCTGCGTCTCCAGTCTATGAACAGACGATGCTTGCCTGACTCACCAACACCGCGTTGGAACGACACAATATCGCCTGCATCAAGCCTTTTTTCTTTTACAAACCGGCTCCAACCTTTGGTCATTACATAGCTTTGACTACTGTTCCAATAAGAGTACCGGAACCGCCATGGCTTGCCGTTCCGGTCTTCAAAGTTCAAGATGAGGCCTTTTTCATTCGATGAAGAATCAAGAGGGAAGTACCTCTCTGCGTGTTGCTTTGGTATAACAAGACGGTTTAGCTTGCCTACATCACTTGGGGTCACTACTTTGTCAAACATGTGCTCTCTCTCAATAGACTCTCTAGCACCAACAACAGCATCGGCACTAGTTCTCTCAGTTTCATTGTTATTTCCCAGTGATAATTCCATGAGCTCTAGCTTCTTATCAAAATTGAGAGATGGTTCTTGGGTTTTGCTATCTTGTTGTGACTGATCAAATGAACCAGGCCACATGTTGTGGTGCTCAGGAAGAAAATTTGTGTACTTGGTAGAAGAAGATGATGTACAAGGAGAAGAAAAGAGGAGCTTACTTGTCTTCACAGCTTCCTCTCCTTCCTGTTTCTCTTCTCCTTGTTCTTCTTTATCAAAATCCCCTCTTTCTCCTTCAACGAAGTTCATGATGACCCACTAAGAGCTTCTTATGATCACAGTAGATCTTGAAGAATTGAAATCCAACAACCAAAATAGAAATGATGATTGAGGAGAAAGAAAGAAAAGAAGAAGAAAAAAGTGGGGTTACGACTTTTTAGCGAAATATTGAGCACAAACAAGGCCTTACCTCACCTGCTCTAGAGGATTTGGTTTCTTGTTTAGAAGATTTTCTCTTTCAAAATCTGTGAGGCCACAAAGAAGAGAAGCAAAGGGGGAGCAATCATCTAGCTCAATACAAACCAAAGAGTCGGTGCCTTCTTCTTTGACTAAAAATAAAATATAAAAACAAAACACTCAAAACCCTAAACAAGACAAGCCATACGGTAATTCAATATTAGAAAGAAAGAAGGCAAGCTGTTCATCATGTGGTTGACCTAGCTACATCAGAGAGAGAGAGAGAGAGAGGTGTTGTATGAGGGTTTTTGCTTCCCAATTATAGTTTCCTAAAATCTTCTCTCTCTACAAGCAACGAACCACAAATATTTTCTCGCTTCTTTCTGCTATTAAAGAAAGACCCATGAGGATTCGAGGATTGAGGATTGAGGATTGAGAGAGGATTTGTGCGTATGGGCCCATGGATGATCTGGTTCGGCTCATGTGAGCTCTGTCCTTTTCATCATTCTTGGGTTTTCTCTATACATTAGGGAGTTAGCAATCAGCTTAAGATGATTTTTTTCCTCCCTTTTTTTACTTTCAAGTCACATGCATCATTATGGTTATTTTTGGGGTTTCTTCTATTTTTTCTACAGGCCAGTTGCTACTAGAGAAAGGGTATGTTCAAGTTAGGTTTTGAGTTTTGACTTCGGTGCCATTGATTAAATTGTGTGCTGGTCCTGGCAGTGAGAGAGAGAGAGAAGGTAGTGAGGGTAGACAGACCGACCTGGCGCCTTCCTATTCTCATCCTCATCCTAGCTAGTGGGCACAGATTCCTCCATTTTATCTCGTGCTTGACTGCACAACAAACCAAACCCATTTAGGTTTCTCCACTCCTGCTCTTTATAAGACCTTATTGTCTTCGATCTACGCATTCATGTCCCAATATATGGTTGATTATTAATTAATAGGTGCCTTTTTCCATCCTTCTCGTTCAATAAAAATACAAAATACAAAATTTTAGCTCCCCGTGAAGTTTTTTTCCTCTATTTCGGCTCCCCAGATTAAAATTCCTAGTTCCATGGATACAATTTTGATTTTACAACTAACTAGAATCAATCCCACGTTTATTAGAACTATCGTAAGTCAAATAACTCCTGAAATTCTTATTCTCGACATAAGGGGGGTTGAAATCAACAATGTCAACTTTCAGCTTTCGTGCTGTAGAATATTGTCTTTTGTCTTGGTTAAGTGCTCCCTGTGAACGAATTTGTCAATGAGCGCATGGTAAGCAAGGTTCAAACCCGAGTCACTAATGAAATTAATATGCTAAAAATAATAAATCAACACATGATACAAGTGTAATAAAGAGGGATCAAAACAAAAAGAAAAAAAGAACATATATTCGCAATATTTCAGATGCAGAAATCACTCCAAATAAAGCTATGGAAGGCGAACGGGGCATCAAAAGAAAACGTCAGCTAGCTTGTATAGAGAGTTTCTTGGAGTTTGGGTCATTCATGCACTCTCTCTTAGAAACACTACATGTTTAACATTCCATGCTATTATTTATTAATATTCAATGCTAGCTCTCAATTTTCGATACATTAATCGGACATTGCAGCACATAAATCTTTTTTTTTTTATATCAAGAATTACTACTTGGACTAGAATTCCTACTATTATCTACCAATTTGTTTTTTTAATTTGATGTTCTTAAATACTTTGTTTAACAATACTATAAACAGGTTCTTTTACATACACTAAGAAATCATCTTTTTAAAGAATAAATAAGTTTTAAGAGACTTTATGAAAATTTCAGCAACTTGATAGAGACGAACAAAACTCAATCATGATTTCTTGATTTTTCATCCAATCGAATAAGATAAGGAGCAACTGTCTAATTCATTACAATAAAACTAAAATTCAATACATATTTAATTAGCAACGAAAAATCCATTAAGGACTTTTCATTGCTGATATAGCTTTATAGTGTTTTTTTCCCTGAGTTCTGCGACTTCGGTATAATGAGCTTTCATATGAAACAATAACTCTTTGTCAGAGAATCATGGGAAGCTTGTGCTCTGTTTCCATGTCTTGGTCATAGGCTTATTAATTGCCTGGTGATTTAACAATAAGAATCAATTGTGGGGCATACCATATCTTGCAGTGTATCTCTTTATTCAACTGCTGGGCTTATTCAAACTACTCCCAAATCATGTGCATCAAACATTTTTTTTTTTAATGCAAAATACCCAAACTATCTTTACCTCTTATTCAAATTGATCACCCAAAATACTATCATTCCTTTTCTCCCCTCTACTCCGTACATGATAACAACAACTTGATAATTGATATTAAAGAGAAAACAAGAAATAATAACAAATTCAAACATGAACCAATCTCAACCTTTTGATTTTCAACAATAATAACATCAAGCAACTTAAAGAGAGAAAGTGAACGATGTCACGCATTTTCCCTTTTGGTTTTTGAAGAAAAAGAAAATCGACAGCAGTTAAGAAAAGAGGATTTTGAATTCAGAGTGACAGATGTTACCAAACTTTAGGTATTGACTTAGTATTTCAGCTTTCTGTAATTGATAATCCCTGAAGATCAGGGCGCTAGCCTTTTCTTTGCCTATGGCTCATGTTTATGTGGAATAACATTATATTCGTTATTTTGTTACCTTATGTATGGCTATATATAAAGCCACCTTGTATATTAAATAATATAAGCTTTTCTCCTAAAAAAACTACCTTCAATATTTGGTATCAGAGCCTTTTTGGACATGTGCCAAAGTTTTTCAAATCTTGTAGCCGCAGCTAAAGATGATAACTAAGGGCAGTTTTGTTCAACCAGCAATTCAACAATTTGTTGGGCATTATGATCATTTGAGTATGCTGATGGAGAATTTTCTTCGCTCTAAAGAATACTATCATGTAGTTGAGAGTGGAATTTCTATCATAACAAAGGATGTTGATCTCTCAGATTAACAAAAAAAGGGTGGCATATTAAAGATTGAAAGGCTTATGAGAAAAGAATTGTCTCTTTCAGGTCATTGATCATTCGATCCTTAAAACTATATTGGATAAAGAGACTTTGAAGGGAATCTGGGATTCTATGAAGAAAACGTTTAAAGGGAATGCAAGGGTCAAACGTGCACAATTGTAGGCCCTTCACAAGGATTTTGAAATCGTTCATATGAAGGAAGGTGAGACCGTCTCTAACTACTTTTCTTGTACTCTCATCATTGCTACTAAAATGTGCTTTCATGGTGAAATAATGACTGATGTTATTATTATTGAAAAGATCTTACGCTATATTGAAAAGACTTGGAAACTATTTCCATTGATGAATTGCAAAGTAGCCTATTGGTTCATGAACAACACATGCAATGACATATTGTGGCAGAGCAAGCATTAAAGATACTTATGACAACAGTGTTGGCAAATCAGGCTGTGGTGGAGGTGCCTTTCGAGGTAGGGGATAAGGGCGTGAGAGACAAGGTTTTGATAAATCATTTGTTGAATGTTTTTATTGTCATGAACTTGGCCATTTTTAGTATGAATGTCCAAAGAAAGGCAAGGAAAATGAGTCACAAGCCTATTACACTGAAACCACTAAATCACTACTGCTCATGACATATATTGATGTTACGAATATGGTAGGACATAAGAAAGAGTTAAAAGGCTATTTTTCAAAACATGATACTCTTAAAGTTGATAAAGGCACGAACGAGTTACTTCTCATGATTCATGTCAATAAAACACCTGATGAAATGACATGGTTTTTAGACTCGAGATGTTGTAACCATATATGCGACACAATAAATTCTTTTCATAACTAGATGAGAGCTTTCGCAAGTCAGTAAAGCTGGGCGACAACTCCAGCATTGGTGAAATGGGAAAATGTCATATTCATCTCTAAGTTAATCATATTTCATAAGTTATTATAGAGTTATTTTATATTTCTAAATTGAAAAACAATATCTTATGCATTGGCCAATTGCAAGAGAAATGTTTGGTAATTTTATTTCGATATAACAAGTGTAAGGTGTACCACTCAGAAAGAGGTTTTATTATCGAAACAACCATTTCCCTTAATAGGATGTTTGTCCTTCTTACCAAGATTCAACTTCAAGACCAATATTATTTTCTCACTCCAACACAACATCTGGATTATCTCTAACATTGTCGGTATGACCATTTAAGTTTTAGAGGCCTCAAAACTTTACCGAAAAAATAGATGGTTTATAGGTTACCACAGCTGCAATGTTCCAACTTGTTATGCAAAGATTATGTGCTGGGAAAACAACATAAAAGTTTCTTTCCATGAGAAAGTATGTGAAGAACATAACAACCATTTCAGCTCTTTCATTCGAACATATATAGGCTAATTTCTCCTATCTCCGATAGTCACAAGAGGTATCTTTTAACTTTTATTGATGACTTTAGCCAAAAATTATAGGTCTTTTTCTTAACAAAAAAGTCAGATGCTTTTAGAATGTTCTAACTTTTCAAAACGAAGGTTAAGAAAGATCCTGACAAGCTGAAATTAGTATCCAGGGTTTGCGAGCTGATAAAGGTGAGGATTTCACATTTACCAAGTTTATTGAGTTCTATGCAACCAATGGGATACATTGTCAATTCACCACAACCTACACTCTTTAGCAAAATAGAGTGGCGGAAAGGAAAAATCGAACAATCATGAACATGGTTTGAAGTCTGCTCACCAGTAGACGAGTTCCAAAAACCTTTTGGCCCAAGGCTGTCAACTAGGTGGTACATATTCTCAATAGAAGTCCTATACTTGCAGTTCAAAATAAAACTCCAGAAGAGGAATGAAGCGGCATTAAACCATATGTTGCTTATTTTTTAGTGTTTGGGTGTCTTTCTTATGCTCATGTTCCATATAGCAAACGCACCACATTAGACAACAAAAGCTTAAAATATATTTTGTTAGGAATTAACAAGGAGTTCAAAGCTTATCGTTTGTATGATCCACTTTCTCAAAAGATGTTTATTAGTTATGATGTACTCTTTAATAAAGATGAAAGTTGGCCCTGAGATGATAGTCATGCTGAAGCAATTAAAGCATCTCTTGATTGGAGTGATATAAATAAAGACATCCAAAATAATATACAAGATAGAGCCAAAGATAACAATTCAGGTGGGACTAGTCATGAGAAAGGCAATGGATCCATTAGTGCTGATAATCATGGTGGCTTTCATGAGAAGAATTTGGAGCATTAAACCAAAGAATACATAAATGATGATCCTATTTCCAGTCCTGCTGAAAGGCATTCTTGACACCCACCAATTTAGATGTGTGATTATAATAGTTGCGAGGGCTTCTCTGATAATGATCATCAAGGTAATTTTGGTTTAATTGTTGATGGGGATCCTTTGTCCTATATGGATGCAACTCAAAGTGCCAAATAGAGATGTACAATGGACTCTAAAATTGAAGCCATTCGGAAAAATGATACATGGGACCTCACTAATCTTCCTTATGGCGCAAAAATAATTGGGTGAAATGGGTATACAAGACTAAGCTAAATGATCATGGGGAAGTCGAAAAATACAAGGCTCGCCTTATCGCCAAAGGGTACATGCAACAACATGGGGTAAATTACATAGAGGTCTTCATATTGGTGCTTGCTTTAACAACTTAAAAAAGATTTATTTCAATTAGATGTTAAGTTTGCATTTCATCATAGTGAGTTAAATGAGGAGGTGTATATTGAGCAACCCCTTGGTTTTGTGGTAAAAAGAGCAGAAAATAAAGTGTATTACTTATGGACAACTTTGTACGGCTTGAAGCAAATGGGCATGGTACAGTTGTATTGAAGCTTATTTTCTGAGGGAAAGGTTTGAGAAATGCCCTTATGAGCATACTTTGTTCCTAAAAAAATCTTCACAAGGTATCTTCTTGCTTGTATGCCTTTATGTAGACAACCTCATCTTTACTAGAAATGATGAGACTTTGTTAAGCTCTTTTAAATATTCCAAATGAAGGAATTTTATATGATGAATTTTGGATGAATGTGATATTTTCTTGGTTTAAAAGAGCTACAATGATAGTAAGAAAACCACACACACACACACACACACACACACACACATATATATGCTTCATTGCTAATTCATTGTTAAATCAATAACTAAACTATTTTATTGCTAAAATACAATGCTAATAGCCTTGTTTTTAATAGTGTTTGTTAATCCAATAGCGGATTTATTATCATAAAAGGTCTTTATTAGCTTGTTTTGATAATTTTGCAACTCACCAAACATTCTTCTTAACCACACAGCTTGAGTAACACAACTTCTAGCTACAATATACCCTACCTCTACAATAAAAAGAGTAACCACTTGTTGTTTTTTTGAAGACCAAGAAAACACACTAGGACCAAGATGAAAAACATAATTTGAAGTACTCATTTTCTTTATAGTGTTACCCGCCCAAGCTCAACATTATTAGCATAAGAATAAAAGATGTCATCATTTTGTGTATCTTTGACATATCTCAAAATAGACTTTGATGCTTGCAAATAAGATTGACATAGAGTCTCCATGAATCTACTAACAATGCCAATGCCATACATGATATCAAGCCGAGTAGTAGTTAAATATCACAAACTTTCAATCAATCTTTAAAAATTGGTTAAATCAACCAAATTACCACGCCATCTTTCATAACCTTTAATCTTTCTTCCACTGGAGTCAAAATTAGATTACAAGATTCCATCTTAATGTTTTTAGCACATCACTAGCATAATTTTTTTATGAAATAGATATGTCATCCTTTGTTCGAGTAACCTCAATACCAAAAAAGTTAGACATCAAACCCATGTTTGTCCTCTTAAACCAGCAATTATGGTTTCTTTAAACTTCATCGTCAATTTTAAGTTGTTACTAGTAAAATCAAATCAACCATATATAAATATACAATAATAATATCTCCATTTGAATTACTTTTGATATATAAAATATGCTCATAAGGACACTTATAGAACTCATTCTCAATAAAATAAGAATCAATACGAGTATAGTAGGCTCTAGAAGTTTGTTTCAAACCATACAAGACCTTATTCAATTTATAGACTTTATTATTTTCCCTTTCTTCATAAAGCTTAGAGGTTGTTCAACATAAACCTCTTCCTTAAGCACACCATTCAAAAACGTTGATTTCATATCCGTTTGATAAATACACCAATGATTTTATATAGTATGAGAAATAATTATATGAATGGTATCAATTCCAGTAATAAGAACAAAAACCTCAAAATAATTAGTACTTGGTTTTTGCTTTTAGCTTTTGGTCATCATTTATGCTTTAAAGCGATCCGCTATTCTATTAGGCTTGTACTTTATCTTATACACTTACTTGACTCTAATTAGCCTTTTATTTTGTGGAAGAGTGTTAAGTTTTGAAATGTTGTTCTTCTTATTCTTTATTCATTACACAAAGCCAACAATAATTAGTAGCAACTTCTTGGAATGAAATAGGATCACAATCAATAAATAAAAGCAAGGTACACTACATCATTATCAGAAATCTCATTGTCACGCACAAGAATATAATATTGTAAGCGTGTAGGCAAGCAATATTGATGTTGTGGATGACTAGAAGGCTTTGCATTAATAGGAGTTGAAGACTGTGGAGTTTGATCTTTGATTGACATATTATTGTAAACTTCATCTAGGAATGATAAAGATTTTGCTTCTTTAACTGACCAATCCTAAATTCCATCTTCATAAAAATAACAACTTGACTCATAATAACCTTTTAAGTTTTTAGATTGTATACTCTAATAACCAATAAAAATATTTTTTTTTGATTTGTTATATGATTTCTTCCTTAACTTATTAGGAACATGAGAATAAGCAATGAAACCAAACACCTTGAGATGGCTAATATTTAGCTTCCTTTGACTCCAAGCTTCTTGATGAGTTTTTCCATGAACACTTTTTGTAGTACAATTGTTCAAAACATAAATAACATTAATAATTACTTCTTCCAAAAAAGCTTTAGTTGATTTTATTTAACACACATCTAACCATATCTATCAAATTTCTATTTTTCCTCTTTGCAACCTTATTTTATTAAGGAGTGTATCTAGTAGTTAATTGATGTAGAATGCTATGCTTTTTCAAGAAATCATCACAAACAATATATTTTATCTCTCTATCATTTCTCAAAGTCATAACAAAATGTCCAATTTGCTTTTCAACATAAGACAAAAATTCTTAAATACACTACAAGCTTCTGACTTTTATTTCCCAAAATAAACCCAAGTCTTTCAACTAAAATTATCAATAAAATTAATGAAGTACCCGTTACCTTCATGTGAAGAAATTTTAATCAAATACAAATCTAATTGCATGCATTTAAGTGTTTTTTTTGCTCTCCATGCTTTGCTTTTCAGAAAAGTATCCCAGTGCTTTTATCCCGAAGTACATGATTCATAAAGTTTTATAGAAGGCTCAATTTATAGCAACCTATAAACCAATTTTTTAATAGAAAGAAATTTCAAACTTCTTAAGTTTAAATTTCCAAGACGCCAATGTCATAAACAACTATCATCAAAAATCATAAAACTAAAGCAAAACAACTCTTTGTAATTAATTTTTGATTGTTATAGATGATTATTAGCAATAGTTCTAATGTTATGTTCTATTGCTATTAGCCTCTCTTGTTCATAAGAGATTATACAAGTCTTGTATTTGAAGCACAAATCATACCCTATTCCTGCTAATTGTCCCACATTTAATAAATTTTGATATAAGCTGGACATATTAAACACTTTAGAAATAAAATTAATTGACCCATACTTTAATTAAATGACAATTCTACTTTTCTTAATTGTTAGAATTCTTGTTTTATCCTTAAGCATCATCGATGTATAAAAAGATTCATCCAATTCAGAAAATAGCTCTTTTGTCACTACTGATATGATTGTTGCAACCTGTATCCAAAACCCATATATTTTTATATACTTTTTTGTATTATGGTTTGCCACAAACAAAGTCTTAAAAGCATTTTTATTAGTCTTCACAAATTTTGTATGCACATTCCTATTATTTGAGTTTTTAAGTCAACACTTATATTGATAATAACCAAACCTTTTGCAATGATGACATTGTATATGAGACTTGCAATCTTTCTTATAGTGACCATTTTCTGAAATTTATGCCATTAAATTTGAGACGTGTCATTCTGATTTGAATCTCCTTCACATCTGTTATTTCTTCCATCTTTGCCTCTACTTTGACCACGTTGATTGTGCTCAATCTTAAATAAGACTTTCTCTTTGTTCATCATGTTTAACTAAGATTGCAATTTCTTTTCAAAGGCTACCCCAAACTTCTTCAAAATCAAGTGATATTCATGAGCTATTAATGAACCTTGTAATTCATCAATTGACATCTCATTCAAATCTTTTAATTCTTTAATAGATGCTACTTCGTCCTTAAAATGAAGTGTTAGACTTTGAAGAATTTTATTTATAACTAGGAAATATATCATCTTTTCTCCATTGACATCTTATTAACCAATTTTTATGTGAGCAAAAAATACTCATTAATAGTCTCATTATCTTTCATTCAAAGAAGTTCAAATTATATGCATAAAGTCTGCGACTTTACCTTCACTTGTCTAAACCTTCGTAAAACTTATCTAAAATATCTCAAGCTTCCTTTGTAGTTTCAACATGCATAATCTTCTCGAAAACAGATAATTCCACCTCTTAAAAGATGTGATATCTAGCTTATTGATTTCTCTTTTTGGCACAATTTTTTTCTTGCACATTCATTGACCTTGGAACTTTGTTCTCGATAAGATCCCAAACATTAATACACTCAAAGAAAGACTGCATTTGTACTTTCTAGGTTCAAAGTTGTTTTTGCCAACAAATTTGAACATTGAATAATCCATAAATTTTGTATCAGAACCTATCCTTTTAATTGAATGGCTCTTATAACAATTATTAAAAACACTAATCATTAAGTTTTTAACCTCTCAATGTGTTATTGATTGATGTTTAACACTCTTAAATTTTTAATACATTAGCCTTATATTTATAGGGAGATTACAACCTCTAACTATCATAATCTAATAAGGATTGTAATTAGCTAGTTAAATGGGGATTATAATTAACTAATCTAACACAAATCTTCTTTTATCAAAGATTTTTACTTAGACTAGGATTTCAACTAATATCTAACAATACTTAGACTCAATTTGTGTTTATGTAGGTGGATTTTATTAAACAAATGGCATTTATTTACTCGTTTCAACTTTCAATAATATAGGTCATAGTAATTTAATTTGGTTTGGCTCATGACCTGATTTAAGGCTTAGATTACGAGTTTAGCGGGTTAACTCAATTTGATTTGGGTAAAAAAAAACAATGCCATTTAACTTTTTAAATTAAAATGATGTTGTTTTGAGGGAAAAAAAAAACCAACTCAAGTTTTGATCAAGTTGTAGGATGTCTCACCAGGTCGATCAAGTAAAATCCAATCAACTTAAGGTAGACTTTTTTTTAAATACCTAATGTGGGCCGGGTGCAAATTAACTAGATATTGTATCGACCAGCCTGACCAAATTTAATAATTGTACTACATGTATGAGGTAGTTAAGACATTTCTGGTTTGATAATGGAAGAACCTTGGAATGGACGGAAATTGTGGTTAAACATGTCATATGCATTGTTAGGCTCTATTTGTTTTTTAGGTTGGAAAATGCTTTTGCAAAAAATTAAAATTTTTTTTTTTACTTCAAATTAATATTTTTTGGTGTTTTTATATTGTTTTGATGTTCTGATGTAAAAAATAAATTTTTTTTTAAAAAAAATTATTTTAATACATTTCCAAACGAAAAACAACCATTACCACAATGCTAAACGGACTCTTAATCTATCATGCACACAATTATCTCAAATTTTTTTTCTAATACAAAACTACTTACAAACCTTCACATTGCTTTATATAATAATATTTCTTTTCAATAAAGTCACTTAATATTTTCTAATTGACCAATATAATTGAAATATTCTGAGGTATGAGAGCAAAACTTAAAAAATGCTTTAATTGATAATATAAAGAGACTGTATTATATATATGATGAATGCAATAAAACCAATTAAAATATTATTTTCATGTGATTTAATAACTTTAACTACTTCATAATCTTATAAATGTTTTCATATAGTATATAAAAAATTATATAAAAAACTTCTAATACACACGTTACATTATTGCAAATTTTACAATGATATTTATAATTTTCTATAGAGTTATTTTATCTAGACACAAACTAAACTCTAACACTATGAACATGCGTAAATAATTTTCTTAATTATAAAAGGATTTTAAAAAATAACAATTCAAAAAATAAAAATCATAATTACTATTACAACTATTATTAATAAGTAATACTATAGTTATCACTATTATTATTATTATTATTATTATTATTGCTGACATTGTCTTTATTGATAATAATAATAGCATTTTCATTATTATTATTTTGTTGTTGTTGTTGTTGTCGTTGTCGTCGTCACTACTATCATTAATAATAATATTATTATTATCATCATCATTATTATCATTACTAATTTAATTTTTGTTGTTGTTGTCATCACTAATATTATTATTATTATTATTATTTATAATCATCATCATCATCATTATTATAACCAACATCACAATTATTATTAATATTACCATGACCATTATTATAGTTGTTGTTGTTGTTATATTGAAAAAAAATAATAATAATGAACTTGATTTGAAGGATAGAATTTAAAACTATAAAAATTTGACAAAAAGACCGAGAAAAAAAATAAAAAATCAAAAGAAAATGGACCAAATTAAAATTATTATTATCATTGAAAAAACTAAAATCATAAACCATACTTACAATTAACAACAAAACCTGGGCTAAAAGACCTAAATACCCCTAACTACAATGAACTAAATGTCTTGCATCCAAGGGTACATGCATAATTGTACTATGTATGAAAACAAAACCCTAAATACCCCTACCTAAGACCACTATTTTTTTTTTACTCCTAGAGTATTTTGGTTATTTTATTATTCATAAAACATTGAATAGATGAAAATATCCCAAACAAACCAGTAAAGACTAGTGCACCTCATGAAAATACCGAAATAACTTTGGTCCAAAGGCATGTAATTTTTTTATGAGAATGACAAAATAGTCATTTCACTATAGCAGTGAAAAGAAAAAAATAAGGGGATTACAGTGAATCGTCATTCTATTTTAGTTATTTATATAACTTTATTAAGATTTTTCCCCCCTCCTAATATTTTTATCTCTCCTCATGCACCATCTATATCACAATCAAGAGATCACAAAATATCCAAATATTCTTAAAAAATAAATTAATAAATAGCTCAATTATCAATAAAGAGATTACAAAATATCCGGACATTCTTAAAAAATAAATTAATAAACAACCCAATTATAGGAAGTGTCACACAAAACCTAGAAAATTATATGGTGTGCTAAGAGTAATTAGTGATTTTCTATTAGTTATATCTTTTTATTTTTAAAAAATAAAAAAAAATAACTAATAAAATATCATTAATTACTTTTTAAAAATTATAAAATTACTCAATATTATACATGTCACTTTATATATATATATATATATATATATATATATATATATATATATATAACTTTGGAGGAAAATGTATTCATTGAATTAAAATTGTTTTCTCTCGTTCATGTAATTTTTTCTTGTTTTTGTTTTGACAATAACATGTCTTTCATATGAACATCATGATTAATCAAATAAAAACTAATGGTGATTAAAATAAAAATTCTAACAACTTGAACTAAAGAGAAGAAAAAAATTTAATCAAAACCCTATTTCCTTATTCACATATTTATTTTTTTCTTGACAAAAATATTTTTTGTTAGAAGCATTACGTTTTTAAAAAAACATTATTATTATTATTGTTAAAGGTAATTTCAATAATAAAAAAAATATGAAACTTTTATGAATAAAAGTATGATTAACAAATGAGAAAAATTATATAAAAAATTAATGATACGAAAATAAATGTTCGGTTTTTACTAAATATCAATAAGTAAAATTTTAAAAATTATGCATATTAGATTAATATATAATTAATAGTATAGATACTGTTGATATTACCATATTAAATTCTAATGCTCTTGAAAACTATTGCATAATTGAATAGTTATTTAAATATTATTTTGATAAATTTATTTAAAGATTGTTTTATTACAAAATAAATAAAAAAGGAAAAAGGCTAATCAATTGAAAATAAAACAAAAAACATGCTAGGGATCTCATTAAACCCATTTTAACCTAAAACTCCCTATAATCAATTGGAAAACCCAAAATTAAATTGAATAAAAAAAATTTATCTAGCTATGATCTGATTTTTCTCACAAGATAAATAATTCAAGCCACATCAATATAACTCCTCTCACTAAAATAAATCTAATGATATAAAGATCAATTTTTTTGTTACTAGAATATCTAAAGAAAACTAAAAATTCCAAGCATGACCGACCTCTTTCTTTCTCTTTTTTTTCCAACGACTTTCTATATTATCTCTCAATATTTAGGGATTGAAAAGTGAAAAAATAAATAAATTTGAAGACTAGAATGTTAAGTCCATAAACTTTAAGGACCAACTATTGTGTAAACTAAGAACTCAAGGGTCATTTTATGCATCTTTTAAACATTGGGATCTTTTTGTTTTGATTTAATTTGTTCTCTGTTTTTTTTTTTCTTTTTTAACTACAATCAAAAATTATATTTCACAAATTGATTTTTAATAAATGCCAAAATATTTCTTGACGTTTCACATATACAAGAGCATTGCAAAGTAAAAAAAAAAAAACAAATTGACACAAAACCATTCCACTATAACTTGGAAGGATTTGATTGAAAAAAGAAGAAGTTAAATGGCAAAAAAATAAAAAAGCATTGGAAGATGAACAATGCATTCTACAGTGCTCTGTCTTCGCGTGAACAATCTAAAACAGTGAAATGTTGTTCTGTTTTCATTGTTACTGTAATGTCGTGCATAATTATCTTTGTTAATTTTTTTTTTAATTTGATGAGGAATTAAATAGAAATATTAAAATATATAATGTGATGTGTATACTAGTTATAAAATGCAAACCAGCTGGGAAGTTGATTTACGATTCGATTGATCCAGGTTTTCAACCAGTTTAAATTAAAAAAAATATAAAAAATAATTAAGTCTGACCCGGTTAAAAATCTGGATTAATTTATCATCAGTCAATCTGATATAAAACTTAATCAAAATTTGATCCTTAATTAATTGACTTAAAAAAAACTAATCAAAACACTGTTATTTTGATTATTTTAAAAAATTAAAGATTAACTCTGATCAATTTTCTCTGCCTATGATCCAAATCTCATCCTAAATTAACTCTGTATAATAATTTTTTAATTTTTTGTTAATTTTTTTTTATGTTTTTAGATTATTTTAATGTGTTAATATTAAAAAATAATTTTTTAAAAATAAAAAATTATTATTATAATATTTTTTAAATAAAAAATACTTTAATTCATAATTATTATCATATTTTCAGAGACATCATTTAAAAGAAATACATGTGAATGCATCTATGCAACGCGAAAGGACGTGAAATGGTCTTCCAGCCAATATAATGACGGAAGAGATATTGATTGACTAAAGTCCCTTCAATTATCAGAGTACCATCATGTTTTGTAAACCTAAGCACCTCCCACGTTGAAACGTTGAAAGATTAAAAAATTTTCTTATAACTTATATAATAAAAAATTAAAATTAAACCGGAATAATATCAAATATTTTAAATGAGAAAGGCTATAGAATAAGTGGGTTTTGAGCTTAAGCCACACGTGCTCGCTCAAATAGATAGGCATAGGCTCGGACTCGGGTTTAGGTTTAACGCATGAATTTTAAGGCTCAAGGCTTGTGCTTGGGTTTTAGGTTCATAGAGAATTATTTTTGGTCATCTTATTTTTATTTAGTCCATGAATAAAAAAAGATGAATAATAACCTTCTTCTTTCTTAAAATTTTTATTTCCAAGTAAAATGTATGGTTTTTAAGGAAAAATCATGAGGTTCTTATTTCTTTTATGATGGATAATTAAAACAAAATAATGGGAGTTATCATAATTAATTCTACAATAGATTTGGTTAAAAAAAAAATAGTATAAGAGGGGTTGAAAAGAAGATGTTCTATACATGCTAAGTAGTTGCTTTTCAACCTTTTCTCCTTTGCTTTTCTCAACATTTATGCTTTATTTTTCTCCGGTCATTCTGGTGCTTAAGTTCAAGTATTTTGTAAAGAGATTTTTTAATTTATTTTTCTAGTTTGTAGATCTTATTTAGTAATGTAATTAATAAAAGTGATATTGATGAAATCTTGAAAGGCTGATTGCAATTAATTCTTTTACAACAAGTAATGAGAAATAAAATCTTAAAGATAAAGATTACAATACTTTATATTAATGTAAAATATATTTTCTTTATATTCTAAGTAAATAAGTACATTAAACAATATGTTTAATATATTGCTTTCTTTACATGTATGTTTAAGGAATAAGGATTATGGGTTTAACTTATCTTAATCCA
>Ga0307517_10003475_pt1 | contig 24483 bp, 21 predicted proteins | sample 23_EM_MG_FD_194515 | JGI IMG/M metagenome (GOLD analysis project Ga0307517, IMG submission 194515) | Populus trichocarpa ectomycorrhiza microbial communities from riparian zone in the Pacific Northwest, United States - 23_EM | ecosystem: Host-associated > Plants > Roots > Unclassified | place... | reverse complement strand
AGCACGGTTTCGGCGTTCTTGTCACGCATTCAATTTCAAGCCTGGGTTCTTGTTTAAGTGCATGTGCAAGGCCAGAGGAGCTTGTACAGTTCTGTGAGTCGCCGATAACCAGCCTTCGCGTTAAGCAGGATTTTTTATTTGGATCTAGAGCACAAATAAAAATAAATCAACGGTTTTCTCCGCTTCAATGGAAGGCATCGATAAACCACCTTTAATATCGGGATCCAAGCAACTGCTTGTTCCAATCCCAGACAAGTTAGACGCAGTGACCGCCCCTCCCGTTATCCATGTCTATGCCGCCACTACGAATACAGGCATCACCGAATGTTGCCGATGAATTTTGGGCAATCTTCATCTTCTCGATTTTGTTTTTCGCTTCAGTTCAATTGCCATGGCACGCGTCACAGCATTGGCGATTACTATCATGGGTGCCGTCTCAGGAGAGTCGGACAAGGGCCATTAAATCTCGCAAATATAGATACGTCACCATATCTTTGGTTCGTGACTCTGAGCGCATGACACGTATGACTCACTCGCACTGTGCTAATAGTGAGCCTCACTCTACCCTCCTCTGAACTACATCCAATGTCAGATGAACCCTCCTCTCTAAGACGATTTCTCAGTGACCTGTGGAATAAGGTGTTTGGAAAGTGTGTTCAGTCATACATGCCTTATCGGGTGGTATCTGAATGCCTTGTTACAGCAGGAGTCAATTGCCATGGGACGAAAATTGGAAATTAGATGAAAAATTCTTCACAGACATGGAGGCATGGAGGGATCAGCATCCAGATTCAAATCTATTAAAAGTCATGGAAAAAATCAACGATGCAGTCACGAAGAACCTTCCGTTCGCAGAGCTGGTGCCAGATAGACCGTTCCCGGCTCGTGGCCTTGTGAAAGCTCTGGCTCATCTCCTCACTCTTGGTGTAGTATGTGCATTCTTCTTCTACTACACCGACATCTGATGTTTCTGTGCCAAGAAAGTAGCAAGGGCGAGGAAGGAAGTCTTTGAATTTACCAGTGAGGTGATAACCTGGCTTTCAATGATTGAGGCGAGTTTTGGAAACACCCAAGACAGAAAAATCGTTTGGGCCGCACGTAATAATCTCAAGCATGTAAGGTATGTGAATTCTCCCGAGGGCAGCCGCATCTCAAACCAATGGTTGCTGAATAGGGACTTGATAAACGAGATATGTAAGTGGGGATGGGCCCGACTTGTAAGAGATACAATGTACCCAAGTTTCTTGTCGGCTAATCAGTTAACTCAGAACGATGGAAGGTGGTCAGGTCTCGTCAACGGACTTGCTATCGCTGACGAAATCCGAGTTTTTAATGAGAAACTGATGGCAGCTAAGGGACTTCTCTCAGTATGTTGTCACTTATTTCAACGGAATTGTCGAAACTCATGATTTAACAGCACCTGCAGGTCAATATGCTGATTGTCGGAGTCGATACATTGTTGGTTGAAGTCGATGCATTGTTGGTTGGAGTCAATACAATCCTGGACCAAATTCGTGAAATCAAGAATCTCCAGAAATCGCAATTGGTAATGAATAGAGCACATCTCATGTACGAGACATTAACTACTTCTGTTAGCGCGCGATATTAGATCACCTAGATGAAGCGAAGGCTGCGGAGGAGCGCGAACGGTTGCTTCAACAAACGCTCTTTAAAGTGGCTCTCTCGAATACGGCATACGACGACCAAGGCAAACCCCCCGTGTGATGAAGACACTCGTGTAGGGACTCTTTCGGATATCAAGAGATGGGTAGACGATATTTCTTCTGGAAGCCAGAACTTTTTCTGGTTGACCGGAGACCCTGGTTGCGGCAAATCCGCTATCACGGCATCCCTCGCTCGATATTGTAAAGATTCACGCACTTTGTGGGCGCAATTCTTCGTCAATCGAAATAATGAAGCTACTACTAACCCCCGATTTTACTTTCCTTCCATTGCTCGCCAGATGGCTGAGCACACTACGTCGGATCAGACCATTAAGAAGACCATCTACGATATAATCAAACGAAGACCCTCTGTTTTGGACCAGATGACTCTCAATCAAGCACTTGATCTCTTCGTTGAGACTGTCCAAGCTGCATGCGATTTGGATCCAAGCAAGCCGGTCGCGATTGTCATTGACGGGCTTGATGAGACAAGACGCGATAAGCTCCAGGACACTGCCGAGATTTTCTCGCAACTATTCAAGGTCCTGAATCATCGGAACGCGAAGGTATTCATTTCGAGTCGAACGGATGATGAAATTACGAAACCGTTCTATCTGGCCCTTCAATCCAACGAGCGCCATGTGATGCATGTCCATCTAGACACATCTGATCCATCATCTATCGAAGATGTTTCGAGGTATCTATTCCGAAATGTTAAGCAACTTGTGGAGAAATGGAATTTGAACTGGAAGGAGTGGCCTGGGGAAGAGCGGATGAAGATGCTGTGTGTTCGAGCGAGTGGGTTGTTTATCTGGGCTGTGACTGTGGTGAAATTCTTCCAGGAACAACTGAGGCAATCAGAACACGAGCGCTTAAACGTACTCCTCGATGTCATCAACGATGAAGGGATGGGAGATGTCAACCACCTCTATGGGAAAATCCTGGAAATCACCTACACTGCCAAGACGAATACGAGGGCACAGAACGATTGGGAACATGCCAAATTTCGATGGATTGTTGGATTCATCGTCATGATGAAGGAGTCACTTCCGGTTGGAGACATTGCAGCACTCCTGGACTTGAGACAGACACCACAATCCAATCCAGTCAATGTGGTTCATTTCGTGACGAACTTGAGAACAGTCTTAGTTTCTGGTTCAGGGATTATCTCGAACGAAACTATTCCTCGGCTGCATAAATCCTTCGTAGAATTTATCACGAGTGAATGGGCTAATCCTCAGTTCCGGATTGATGCTCTTGTGGTTGATGGTCAGATTGCGACCAAGTGTTTACGGCTGGTTCGTCGATTGCAGAACACGGAAGAGAGGGCCGTTTCACCAGCTGGAAGTGTTCGGTATGCTATTCACAACTGGATGAGACACTTATCTGGCGAAGGGATTTCAGAGTCGGGAGTTGGATTTGTTGGTGATGGCTCAGGACTCGAAAGGATTTTGTCTAAGGCTACAGGATTGAGGAGGGGATTTATGTCGGCATCGGGTGACTATCGAACGCACATGTACGATCCAACGATCGGTCTTCCACCGCCCCCTACGAGCTTGGTCACACTCCTACAGTACAGTCGCAGATCTGCAATCCGGGCATCAAATCCAATCAATGCTGTTGCTGTGTCTTCCGACGGCAAGTTGATCGCTTCAGGAGACTGCACCGGAGTTGTGCAGATATGGGACGGCAGTTCGTATGAGCCAGTTGGGAATGCTGGCGAACACGATCGTTATATAACCTCTGTCTGTTTCTCTCCTGATTCACGTTGGCTTGTGTCTGGAAGTTGGGATAAGACTGTTCGAATGTGGGATTGTAGAACGGGACAGGCGATTGGCTCCCCACTCCTGGGACACACCAATGATGTAAAGTCAGTCTGCACGGATGGCCGGAGAATCATTTCAGGAAGCGTCGATGGAACCATCCGCATTTGGAGTTGTGATACACGTCAACTTATCGGGACGCCAATCGATGCTGGTAGAGTTGTTGGTGCTGTTGTTCTTTCCAAGGACGGTCGTATTGGTGCAGGAGTGGATAAAAATGTATGTATCTTTGATATTGAGACTCGGCAGCAAATAGTCTCGATGACAGGCCATACCGACTATGTGTGGACTGTGGCTTTTTCGCCCGATGGCAGTCGAATCGCCTCAGGGAGCTTGGACGGGACAATTCGTATTTGGGATGTCCAAACCGGAAGCCCAATGCACAGACTGGATGGACATAAAAACCGTGTAAGGTCTGTCGCCTTTTCTTCCGACGGCCAATGGATCGCTTCTGGGAGCGACGATAAGACAGTACGTGTTTGGAATTCTCAGACTGGCCAACCAGTCCGCCACCCGCCGACAGGTCATACCGACTATGTAATGGGCGTTTCCTTCTCGCCCCACACCCTTCAGCTCGTCTCTGCTAGCATCGATCGTGCTATTTGCATTTGGTCTGTCGAAGTCAAGTCATCACAGCAGATCACCACCATCCACCTTTCACGACAACCAACACACTCTCCCAACGACAGAATCTCACTCCAAGGTCATCCTTCTGTCATATCTGCTTGTTGCTCTTCCAATGGCTCCTTCTATGCAGCATCAACTTTGGAAGGACACGTCTCTATCTGGGATATGCACCGCAAGCTCATATGGGAGGCAAAAACACCTATCCACCCATTCCATCTCCTTCGACTCTCAGAGACGCAACTCGGTTTGTCTGCTCCAGATGGCTCTACCTTATCTTGGAACATCTTGAATGGGGAACCGACACACAAGAAAGTCATCAGTCGTAGACCTCAACTCGATTTGAGTGACCTTCATCCATCCACAAGCTTTTCCATTGACACGGTTTCCTGGTTCCCGTTCGATTTCGACTCAGGTCTGTGGGCCTATATCGACAGTTGTTTGATTCGCTTCGAGGGCGAGGGATCCATTACCATTTTCGATCTGCAGGGTTTCAATGGATAAGACTAGGGTTGGTACCATGTCTCGTCTCGTTTTCCATGTTTCCCTATATTGACAATTTCATGTCTCTCGCCATTTTAGCCATTGACATTGTCCAAAAATGACAAGGTGCTATCATATTTTCAGTAATGTTCTCGCACTTGTACTGTCCGACAGAATATCACTTGAAGGTCATCCTTCCGTCATATCCGCCTGTTGCTCTCTCGACGGTTCCCTCTACTCAGCATCCACATTGGAAGGGGGCGTGTCTATCTGGAATTTGGACAGCGAACTTATATGGGAGACAAATACCCCTATCAACGCATCCATCTCCTCCGATTTTCAGATACGCAACTCGTTTTGTCCGATCCAGATGGCTCTTCGTTATCTTGGGATCTGTGGAACGGAAACTAACGGGTGATGAAGACATGAGCTTGCCCAATGACACGGTTTCTTGGTTCCCATTTGTCTTCGACACAGGGTTGATCCGCTTCGAGGGCGAGGGAACTATTACCTTTTCCGATCTCCAGGATTTCAGTGGATGATATGGGTTGGTAACGGCTCGTCACTCTTGCTATCTCCTGTCCGAGTCCCTTCTTGCACGCTTTCCATTATTACTCTCAGCTGTGCTATGCAATCCTTATCCGAACAAAAACAATCCTTCATCGGAGACGCTATCACCCGACGGAAGCACCTGATGTCGCCAGTAACTTCAACGTTGGTGCGAGATGTCGTGTGGACGTTAAGTTGATATACAGAAACCTTTGACGCCAAAAGAAGGCATTTCTTTCACAGCCTTGGTCTCCTCGCAGAATCCGAGTCGACTTGTACCGTTACTCATTTCTTCATGTATCTAATTGCAGTCTAGATTGACCTGAACTTGTAGACGCAATCATTGTGAAGAGGACGTCAGGGGTTTTTTCCTGCTCTGAACACCCTCCATATTGTCGTCCAACTGCCGCCCGCTCGTCGTCTGGTCTGACGAGCACTGCTTGACGCGCTGATAGTTCCTGCAACGTCTTTCTTCTGTCTCATGTCAGCACATTTCCGTCTTGAATTCCCTCAGTACCCCTTTAATTGACCTCGCCTTGAATCTCTTCGAGATCCAACCTCAAGTTGCTGCTATCATTCCTTCTTCAGTGCAGCTCCAGAGTGTATTCGTTCGATACAACAGGAAAAATATGAATTCTAAATTTAAACCCCACGCAAATTGCGATTTCTACGTTGCATGCTCAGGCTAATGATGGTCTGTGGATTGGATTGTGGTATCAAGTCCAGGAGTGTTGCAATGTGTCTTCGTATTTGTCTTGACTGTAGGTGATTTCCAGGGTTTTCCTTCATCGACATATGCATCGTTGATGACATCGAGGAGTACGTTTAAGCGCTCGTGCTCCGAGTCTGATTGCCTCAGTTGTTCCTGAAAGAATTTCACCACGGTCACAGCCCATATAAACAACCCACTCGCTCGAACACACAGCATCTTCATCCGCTCTTCCCCATCCCAATTTAAATCCCGGAACACTTACGTCGAAACATCCTCGACAGATGATCAGATGTGTCTAGACGTGTTTCACGTGTCGTTGATTGGATCTGACTCCGAGTAGAAAGGTTTCGTGATTTCATCATCCGTTCGACTCGAAATGAATACCGTCGCGTTCCGACGATTCAGGACTTTGAATAGCTGCGATAAAATGTCTGCAGTATCTTGGAGTTTATCGCGTCTTGTCTCGTCTAGCCCTGGTGGCCCATCAATGACAATCGCGATCGGTTTGCTTGGATCCAAATCGCATGCAGCTTGGACAGTCTCAACAAAGAGAGTGCTTGCCAGATTAAGTGTTATCTGATACGATTCCCTCGACTATATAAACGAGGTGATCCTCAGTTCCGCATCGACTCTGTCTGTTTCTCCCCGGATTCACGTTGGCTTGTCTCTGGAAGTCACGATAAGACTATTCAAATGTGGGATTGTCGAACGGGAGGGGCGATTGGCAACCACCAACGTCGCCACCTTGTTCCGCATAGATGAGTTGTGATACCCGTCAACTCATCCGAGTCATCGGCGAGTCGATTCAGAATGTTTTTTTTTTCGAAGTCGGTCGCATTCTTGGAATCCATGGACCATAACTGCGATCGCCCCTCCGTTCTCAAGTTGCCTTGGTGAAGTCACGCCGTCAGTAATCTTGCGCAAAATTCTAGAGATGTTATTACCTGAGGATGGTTGCAAAGTTTTGCACTGGTTGCCAAAACAACGTTTCTTGAATGGCGTAACCATTCCTCGTTGTGCTCTTCGGAATGAACACCTCGACTCAGACATGCCCGTGGTTCTCCCTGCTTGATAAAGCGAGGAGTTCGAAGTTTGGGAGAATGCGGCAATGAAGAAAACATGAAATTCATATGGATTCGAGACCTTCCAATGTGCCAGCAGAATGGGAGACAAAAAAAAACGATAACGTGAAATTACATGAATTAAAAGAACTTGTATTCCGGGGATGCAGGTAGACAAAACTCGTTGGACGATGATGATGCATAATTAGAGGTTGACTGAGGGGAAAAATGCGGGAGAGGCCTTCTGACAGGACGCAAAGGGGTTATGCTAGGAATCGAAGAGATAGTGGAATTGTTATGTTTGGAATGAAAAGGAGATCGAACAGCCCAAAAGCTCGTATGCGGTGAATCCATCCATGCTGAAAATATTCAGTATTCAGTTAATACCAAAATGTGGTTCAAACAAGTGCGAGCAGGTGCTTACTGCTTTGATCTGTGTTCGTATTTTTGTCGTTCTCTAGTTTTCTTTTCCTTCGCCACCAGATATAAATGATACCGAAGAGCAGGAGAATGGCAATGGTACCAATAACGATACCAATAGTCAAAATCTGTCGACTAGAGAGTGGTTTTGGTGTCGCCGTTCCGTTTGGTGTGCTGGTGGCTCCTGGATTCGAAATAATAGTAGTTGGGGTCGTGTCTCCAGACATGATCATTGATGACGAAGAAGAAAAAATAATGAGTAGTGTGGGATCCGTCGTTGATTAAAATCGTCAATGTTTATGCCGTTTGTTGGAAAGATCTGGAGATTGGGGGCTTCGTTGAGAGAGTGAATTGGGGGGATGGTTGGTAGGAGACCGGGTTTCCGACCAATATAACGGGATCGACTCTTTATTCGAATTATTGAACCCTATAAGTCTCATATACATCAATTCTAGCCCCTAAGGGTTGAAAGATTTCATCACACATAAAATAGATCATATTTTCGAAGTTACATACCCAGGAAAGAGGGGGTCACGGTTGCTCCCCAACCGTCGGTATTTGGTATGAGCTTTCGACTTCGTACTTGGTGAGCGATTTGAGTCAACTCGATGAGCAGACGATGAGTGATACTGGGCATGGATGGAGGGAACTAGATAATTTGGATAGTAACGGATGGTGCATGATCATGGCCAGCAACCAATGATCATCAGACAATCTTGCTATCGTTACAGGCTGTTACAGGTCTGGTCCTGAAACCTTCGATCATTTCAGCCTTGGACGACACTTGAAATGGTTCATCTCAGCAGTTTTTCTCGCGTATTCGTTGCCAGTGGAAAGTTATGGGAATGGGGTATAAGGACTTTAAGGTGGTCATCAAACGGTGAACCTACCCAACTCGAAAATCTTGTCGGCGGAAAAGCATCATTTGAAGTTGTAGAGATCATTTCAATCCAACAGGGAGACAATCTTTCTTCGATAAACGTTTTGATCGTTTCCCGCGTGACGACTGTGACGGTCAGGTACATTTTGACTTCGAACTTGAAACAACGCAGAACAACGCAGACCTTATCCTGCCAGCTGAAGGCCAAAGGCATGAAATCATTTCAACATTAAGATTTCCTGGGGAGAGCATCCAGACTCTCACAACCGATTCGAGAGTTACCGCCATTTGGTAACGTTACAATGGCAGACCTTGCAACTTGCTCGAGAAGGAATACTCCCAAAATTCTAGAAATGTCACTGAAGTTTGAGATATATCCAACGATTTATTCGATGGGATGGGGAGACCAACGAAGTCAATGGGTCCGTACGATGACACCCGTCAACCCCAAACTAGTACTACGTATTACCTGTATGGATCATCAATATACTTGTTGCATCGAGTAAACGGAAGTAAAACACACCCCTGGGTGGTGACCAGCTCCGAAAACATGATTCTCGTTTGGAGTCCAGACAAGTTAAACACAGTCCGCCACAATGAACGGCTTGGAACTCGTTCGTTTCGTACGGAAAAGGAAAACAGTTACCGCCAACCGAAGCCTCATACCGGATAGAGGTTGAAGAATCGCTCGGAAAGGAAGATGTCTGTACAAATACTGCGACAATACCTCTCAGCAAAAGAAAATAGAGTAGAGTCAAAATGAGTTCAACTTACAATCGTATCCAGAGATCTTCTGGATTCTCGTCGTTTGGAAGAAGGGAACTCAAGTTGTCGAATTCATCCGCACCAAACAGACTTATGGGCAAAAGACCTCATAAAGAAATATTTTGTGTCATGAAATACATATGAAAACATAAGGTCAACCAGACAGCGGATGAGTCTACTTGCGAGAAGCAGCAGCTTTTTGCTGTGATTTGATGACCTTCTTCACGATCTTTGCCTCTTCTACCAGGAATGCCCGTAAAATGCTGATAATCATGCATGAGCAAATGGACATCATCGAAGATCGAAAGGAAACACACCGAGATTTGACACAGCTACCACATCTCGAACCGCCATATGCACGTCGCACCGTCTTCTGACGCTTCGAGATTGTTGCATATTGGCGTGGGCGGAGAGCAGGGATCTAAGAGTAGATTTGATCAGTTTCGCCACAGGTTGACGGAGACAAAATGACGCACTCCTGGGAGAGCAGTACCGCAGTCACCACATTTAGGTGCTGAACCAGGTTTTTTAAGGTGGTGATAGACAAGTTTACCACCAGGAGTCTTAACAATGCGCCTGCGGTTAGAAGTGGTGTTGTATGGTTGGCGTTTGCGGAGAGTGACACGTTGGGCCATAGTGCTGTCGTTCCTTAATCAGTACAGGGTCTTAACCAGAATTTTCAGAAAATTGAATCGCGAGCATTATTCAATGGCGACATTGGCCCAGCAAATTTTGTTCCAATTCCAGAATCAGAGACACCACACTCACAGCAGCCGGTATATAACTAGTCATATAAAGCATTAGCGCAGATACCGCGTCAACTGAGAAAGCTCACCTTGTCTTGACGAGGACGTTGGACCAATCAGTTGAAAGGCTCTGGCGGCTGCGAGAACTGTATAGCTCCACCGGAAATTGCCGACATCACGAATATGGAAGATCGCGATGGATCTCAACTTGTCCTCAACCACCTTGACAGAAATCATACCGCGCTGGATATGTCGGCTCAAGGATCTGATGTTTTATTTCGTTGCTTATGGGCGGGGAATCCCGCTGAACGAGGTGGTCAGCAGGTCTGAGTCGACAAGCGTCATGTCAGGTAGGGAGCGGCGGACTAGGGTCTCTCTGAGAGGGCTTCTCCATCGAGCACCGCACGCAACATTATCGAATCTCGATTATCGTCAGGGTTCAAATTTGCCAAAATCATTATCTTTTACTTATGAGATCCCCAGATTCGATAAGATGAGCTACAACCTGCAAGTCTGGGAACAATCCCGTTCAACTCGAACCGAATAACCGCTTCAACTCGTTTTACCTCTTGAATACAGTAACACCCCCGGGTCCCAAGGAAACAACTGGAATCAATCATCCACGCGGTGAATTCACTACATGGGATACGACTGAACACTTGATTATTACACTTATTACACTCATCATTTCCAAAAATGACTCGTTTGATTCGGCAGAATCCTGCAGGTTAGATTTGACCTCGACTGCTCTTGATCCTCCGATTGCCTGGCCGTATGTACGTTGTATTGAAATCCGAAACAGTAGAAAGCCAGATCAAACGGCGGTTCCAAATGTAGCCAGAGTAAAATCGGAAAATGAAACATTTTGCGCGCTCCCTCGTCAGGACGCGTCAGGTTTTGTCATTCATGAAATCTTTGTCTTGTCTGGACAGAAAAATGGATTGCCTTGGATAATCTGTTCTAGCTGACGGGATGATGCGAGCTTACATAATGATCTAGACATGTTAGCCACCGTTCGCGACGTGGACGAAGGGTTTATATATCGTCCTCGATGGTGAGCCCTGATACAGGGTCAACAACTTGCTTGAAACCCAACAACGTCCTCCCTGAAACTGTCCCAGTGTCATCTTTCATCTCCGTCGTCACCGTGCACACAACCTTGTGGGCTTTCGCTGCTCTTTGTCTCCCTAGGACTTCCTTTTTGTTTACTTTTACGACACCTCCATGGGATCCTGTCCAGCTATCCTCTCGCGACCATCCGCAGCATCCATTTTTCGAGGCATTAACTCTCAATCCGACTCACACGTTGGCATGGTTAGCCGTAGGCGCTGCTTTCCTACAAAGCTGGTGGGCCGGCTGGCTGAGACAGTGGAGGATAGAAATGGTAACCCAAGGGACAGATGCTGAGAGACGAATAGAGAGGGCTCGTTATGAACGTCTTAAATTTCAGGTAAATTTCCATCCCTTATTTTTGAAACCGTGAAGTTGACGATTTTAGGCCTTTAAAGATGCTTGGGTAGCGACAATGTTGTCCTCTCTTGCTGCGCATGTAATCTTAGTTTTGTTTGGTGCGCCAATCACAAGGTATTGTCCTTTCGTGCATCCCATGAATGGAAATTCACCCTTTCAACCAGTTATATTGTCAAAACTTATCTCTTGGCACTTCTCATCTCGGTTATGACGGTCTATTGTCCAGCATTCGCTATCGGCGTTCCTTCCCTCACCGGCGCCATGTCAGAAACACAAAAGAATAACTGGGTTAGGCTCTTTGTTGAATTTTCGTACGTATCTGTCAATCTAGCTCAATAACTTAATATCTGAGTTTCTGAAGTGCCGAGAACGCCGTAGAGAAAACACTGGTTTATCAGGCTATTGGAACTCTTGTAGGAAGTTGGATTGGTGTTATTCCTATTGCGCTTGATTGGGACAGACCATGGCAGGTAGGTTTTCCTGTCATTATTGTCGGTGCATATCCCAAATATTTGCAGGCTTGGCCTTTAACCCCGGCTTTTTGTGCCATCGGTGGGTATATTATAGCTTCTCTCGTGGCACTCACTGTAAGCGTACGGAATAACGCAGTTTATGAGCAATCACGCCTACTAGCGGATGGAACACATCATAAAATTGATTGACTCTAATTATTTTCTAGTCTGGCTAAATGCCGTCTCTAAGTGTCTATCTCTTTCAATACGAGGAAATCTCCCAGAGTTCGCGTGATGAAGTCTGGGATAATTGAGGAGGCATTTGGGCCCGAGATTTCTTGTTCGGTCGTAATTCCTGGCATTGTTCACCGTCAGAAGAGGACTCATCGATGGGACGAGGACAGACCTGTGAGCACCAGCAAAGTCGACAAACCCCCGTTCTTTCCAAACATAATGTCCGTGCTCAGTCTATCACCAACCATGATCGTCTTCTTGGGGTCAAAATTCACTCTACAGGGCCGTTGAACATCTCATCTGAATTGGTCATCGAATGCACTCACTTGGCCTTTATACAATCCAGCATTGTCGTGGATGGTTTTCCTGTACATATGGGATCCCTGACAGCAAATCGCAAAGGCGCGCTGACTGCTCCGCCACCTGGTAAGCGACCTCCTGGGACTGGATATGTGCTATCCTCGTTCGTAACGATGAAATGACACCCCGGAATCCTCGTCAAATATTGGAATGCTTTCGACAGCTTGGTGTAGTTTACGCCCATGTCTAGTCCACAGACCACGGCTCCAACGTCAGGGTCCATAGTGAACTTGGACAAGTCGAAAGGTTCCAAAGTGTTGTCAGCAGGATCCTGAGTTGTGTTATCAGGACATGAGAAAGCTTTCTAGAGGATCAATCCTACAGTCCCTCCAAGACAAACGAACCCTTCCTCTCTCAGCTCCTCCTCCAGCCCTTTCATGCCAATCACATAAACTTTCTTATCCTTCGGAAGTTTTATCACCGACGAGAGATACACTGCGGCTGAGTATGCCGATCCATAAATCTCGTCCTGCCCTTCCTTAAGCGTCCTACTACATTTGTATTTCCTGACAGAAGACTCACCACGTTTACGTCAACGCCTAACTTATCAAATTTCGATTTGTAAGTCCTCCGTGATTTTGTGGCGTTGTTAGTGACGAATATAATTTTTTTGCCTGTGCTTCCTTAATACAAAGTCAGTGCGTGAGTAGCAAAGACAATATTCACCTTGACGACGCAATATTCCCAAAACTTCAATCACACCGTCGATCACCTCGTCATCATGCCACAAAACGCCATCACAATCGAATAGCCACGTATCGTAGTTGTCCAACAGATCCTTATAGTCCTTGATGTTCGTCAAATGAATACTCATTTTTGCAGACACTGCTGGAGATAAACGGACGCCCATCGATCAAAATCGGAAAAGGAAAAGCGGAGATCAAATTCCGTGTGGAAAACTCCGGACCACTGTATCACCTTACTGGGTTTAAAAAGTCCTAAAAAAGTGGTTCGACTCCTTTACGTTATTTTGTAGGGTTCGCGGACTCTAGAGCGTTACATGCTCTGCGAAACACTCAGTCCCTCTACTTATTGTTTGTTACAACGTCTTCGACGAAAATTCGTCGCTTCATTCTTCGTTTACAAAGAATGTTCCAATCTCCAGCTGGATTCCTTGAGAATGCTATATGGAGTAGAGCTCTTTTTCTTTTCTTTTTTTTTTTCAGAATGTTCCTTTGTCCTGATGTCGCACATCATGGCAAAATCCAAAGAGATATGAAACTCGTATGCGCGATATGATCTGAAGCTATTCCTAACAGGATGAGGTGCGGCTCCAAAGACGCACTCTTCTCCCGCCTTCTGACGCCGACAAGCACTGTCATGTTTCGACAGGTTGGCAGCATACTCAGGCCTTAGGGCATTCCTCTGATTTTCCTAAAGTATCATAGACGCATGCGAGATTTATGATGATAAAGCCATTTTTTTTCATATCGGTTCCAGAGACATGGAAGCTCCAATAAACCCCAGAATATAACTGCTGCAAGGCATGGAAGCTGCATCCTCCCAGCTGACCTTTTGCCTCAGGGTCAAAGCGTGTAAAGGGTTAAAAGACTTCTAGAATTATTCTGATTCTGCGCAGTGAGAGGATTCGAATTTCGAACCACAATTGAGTTCAATAATAGACACATCGAAGAACACGCCCCCACTAAGCTCATGCAGAAGGGGAGAACTGCCTGCATTATTTGGTTATGCGATTTTCATAAAAACTCAAGAGTTGGCCGAAATCGATCCCGATATGCCCGGACGGACAACTTCCGAGGACAAACGTGACAATGTCGTAGTCATGCAAATCTTAAGTCTTCTGCCATCATGCTGATCCTTCAAACTGGGCAATTCCTTTACGTAAAATCGTACAAAGAGTGGAAGAACAAGGGGGAGATTGTTCAAAGAGGTGTTGAAACATGACAAAGTACAACAATCAATGACTACAAGAATAACAGCGTACAGTGAACAGGAAAACAATGCAGGACAAGGGTATAAAGGAAGCTCTAAGATATACAAACAAAGTGTACAACCATGAAAAGTATAATGCCAAATTGAACAGAATTGCTGGAATATATGAGGAAATATATTAAAGAGGATTACCGTTGCAAGTGTCCGCGTTGTGAAGAGTATTCACCGTGCCAGTCGAGTCCGTTGTGAGTATGGCTATGACCATTCGTGAAGCTATTAGTATGGCTGTGACCATTCGTGTAGTTGTAAGGAAGGGTGTTCTGATGAGCGGGCTGTGATGTCTTGAGGACAAGGTCAAAAACGTCAAAGAACAAATGACAGGTATCCTACCAAGTAGTGATCGTCTTCGACTTTCACAGACGAATAGTGAGCCGTCGAGTGAGTGTAGTTGGGGGAAATTGAGTGGTGGTTGGACATTTGAGGACGTTGATTTAGCGATGAATGGAGAGGGTGTTGAATCTGAAGGGGCTGTTGAAAAGAACATCGTCACTAGCATCCTGATCCTTGCCAAAACGACACTCATTTGAGTGTGTCAGCAATGATACATACTCACCGAATACGGTGGGCTTGAGGTAGCACTGGATCCTGAGGGCGTGTTCGGCATCTGGAAGCCATGGTCGGGCAGCTCAAATGGATGACCACTGTGATGGTTTGTAGAATTCGGGGTGAGATGGTTATAGTGGTGGGACATGGGCTGGGGGACGCTCAATGGAGGCGGAGCCCTGGATGCCAGATCGTTTCCATGAGGAGGAGAGTCACTGGGGCACTGGTGTGGGCCCTATTTAGCAGGCCGACGACATAAATAAGATAAGAAAGACAGACGATGTACAGCCCCTCCTTGCGCCTCTTGTAGTCGCGGTCAATCCCTCGGAAATCTTGATAGGCAGGTAATTGCTGTCTGCGCACGGAATCTGAAGAGAATTTCGTGGTATGCGGGGTATCAGCAGTGAGGAGTCTGCGAAGCTCGTCGTTCTCTTTCTGCAACCGGCCATTCTCCTCCTCGAGCTGTCTTATCTTGAGTAAAGGAGGGGGAATGACACTGATTTGGTCTTGGGAAAATCCGGCTGTCATCTGCAATTTCGTCACAGTTTGTTCCAGCTGCGGGGGACGGTTCAGTGTTGAAGATAGCTGAGAAAACGGATCCTGTACCTGCTCGATGTACGCCTTGCGTTTTGCTCGATGCCTAGCCTGCGCCTTCGCATTACGGCTGCGCTCAGGGCGGTCTGCATGGACCGCGTGGTTGTTGGACGACATCAAGCTTAACGTAAAGGAAGGTAGGTGAATGGGGAATCGGGGTTGGAAAAAAAAAGGAGAGTGAGGGAGACCAACACTTATATTTGTTGTTGGGAAACAGCGCCCATTGTTGGGTACTGGAATGCCATCTTGAATCAGTCTCCGGACATCTGCCTTGCCAGTTCCTCGATCTGGCGACAAAATTCTGAATTCGGCCGACTGCAAGACCCTGAGCGTTCCAGATACCTGGGTTCAAGATGTCTGACACGATCATCCCTGCAAACAATATACACGGATCAGAAAATCCTCGTGAAATAATAGTGTAAATATCCCCGCAATATTTGCTTCCAGATTGTTTCCATTTTTTGCAGTCTTTAAAACATTTCATTCCTGGAGAGATCCAGCGATATTCTGGCATGGGGATTGTCATCGGTAAGTTGCGGTAGTTGACTGATGTGCCTGAAAAATTCCCTCTTGCTGATCGGGGATCAACGAAATGCGAAATGGTCCCGCAAAGCCACCGCGTCCAAATCAGGTCGACTCGTATTCGGAGTCCGCGAACTCCAGTTTGCTTCACGTTGAACGGCCAACGAATGGCGTTCTGAAGTTGGGGATTCAGGCCTCAGGACGAGTCCAAACCTCGGATGCCATGGGATCGAAATACAAGGCCTCTGTTTTGGTAGTTATCGCAGCTCGACTGTCACCAATTAAAGCGTTTCAATTGATCAAACACAATTGTACAAGGGTGTCTCTAAGGTGTTGACTCATGGAAAACACCACAAACTTCTTTGTTCTCTCACAATATGTCAATGGAACCAACAATCAGCAAAAAGGAAAGTCACACCGCATGGCTCGTTGTAACTAATACTACTAGCAAGGTCACCTGCGCATTTTTTTCTTCCATTTTCGTCACTTTTTGGGTTGTCGAGTTTTTCCCATCGTTCAGATAAAGTAGTGACCCCTTTCATAATCATAATCGCTAATTTCCAATTGGTGTGAGGCCCACAATCGCGTATTTGGATCGACATCCAGGACATCTTTGAGTGGTCATCGACATCGGATTTATGAGAGACCCACTCGCTGCATGACTGTTGGTCCGAAATTAAGCTTTTTTTTCTCATGGCAGTGGATTCTCTGATTTATACCTTTATATCTTTCTGTCTTCCAACTACATTTGGATAACAAACGACGGAACGCCAAACGCACAACGATTACGATTGGCGTACAAGTAGCATTCCGTTGGTGCAACTTCCTGAAACGGGAATTTCCTACCTTCAATACAATAGAAAGCCCTCAGTCAATGAAGTCGCGGCTCACACAATCGGACTTGTGCAACCGTATCCGGGTCGGACCGGAACTTCAGTTGACGAACAAAAGAGAAAACACAATGATCGATATTAATCACCGGAAGGCAAAAAAAATTACACAAGAAGTAAATTTGCACACATCTGTGGTTCGACCTTTCACCGTTCCAGAGCCGCCATGCGGGAAATAATATATTCGGCTCTCCATATTTTCCCATGATTCCTGATTTGGGGATGCGCCTTAGCTTCCAATTTTGGAACGGAGCACGCTTTGCTTCCGTTCGTGTGACAAATCGACGAATTTCAAATCGTTTTGTGAGGTCCAAATGTATCGTTCGACAATTTGCAGGCTAATTTTAATATTAACGATATATGAATGGTATGGTGTGCACCAATCACCATGATGCACTAGAAACTCTAAGTACGGAAAAAGGGCCGAGGGGTTGTCTTATCTGTGAGAACGAACCCTAATAAGAAAGCAGGGTTCGCAACTCGAGTCTGACTCGGGATTTCGGCATGTTGATTGTATGATGCTGTTCAGCAAACGACAATCAAGCAAGTCATTTGTCGATAGCCCGGCGACCCCAAATTTTTTGACACAATCTACTTCTGGCATACAAGCGAAAGGATTCCTCTCGTCATCTGCGGGATAGACGAGAATGGAATAGTATACCTTAAGGTTACAGTGCGTTGCACCACGTTTCATCAGTCAAGTTGCAAATATATTGGTGACAATGACGGCATGCCTGATTCAATGTCCTTTCAGTATTAATTCAAAGCTCAGGAAATATCAAGTCCCCCATCAACATGCACCTCGAATTCGGGTGCGTCGTTTTTCTTGCGAAGCCTTGGTTTTGGACGAGGGCGAGGCATGGGGGGATTTTGGGAGATTTCGACAATCTCAACATCGTCTTCCCCTTCGTCATCCGAATCTGGCGAGCGGTGTTTCGACGGCCGCTTTTTGGGCTTCGAGGTCCCGTTTGCGACATTCCGTCTGCGCTTTTTGGTACCAGTGGGCTTCATTGTCACAGGTCGATCAGTCCCTGCAGCCTCAGCAGCAAGAGTGGCGCGTTCCCTTGCTACCTTTTCTTTCTCCAAGAAGGCTTCCATGTTGCCGTATTCCACATCGCTGTCTTCAATAAACTGAGCGGACTTGTATATTTCTTTCTCCTTCTTCTTCTTTTCCTTCCTTTTCTTCCGTCTGGGCTCATCCGCTGACGCCTCCCCATCTGAACTAGGTGTCGGCGATCGTCTTCGCCGTCGACGTCGTTTCTTGCCTAATAACTGAGAAGCCTGCTTCCCATCAAGGTTGATCGGAGATTGGAGGAATAGACTGATAACGTTGAGGGTCCTCTGCAGCTCCTCAACAAGTATGGCAGCTGGAATATACCACTCCAGCTCATCGGCATCTACATATTTCCTTAATTTTTATTCCGCAGCCTTATTCATGAATGCTTACTCACCTTCATCGAGAATGTAAAACTTGGAAAGTCGAAAGAGTAGTTTGAGATGGGGGTTCTTAGTGGTTGCGTCGGCTTGCTCATCTGTTACGTATGGGATCACTTGCAAGTTTACAGTGAGAACAAAAACGATGCAAGGTGGAAGTTGACCCCTCACAATAGTCTGTTATTTTTGCCATGGCTTCTGCCGAAGGGACTTTCCACCGAACTGTAGACTCATCTTGATCCTCTTCTTGGTTTGGTGGGCCATCTATTTCCTCGATAATCCTTGAACGCTGCCCAATAACGAGCCCTAGGATCTGCGAAAAAGTTTAGATGAATTAATTCTGAAGGACTTCAATGTCCAACTTTCCTCTATTGTCCATTTTACAAATTCCGTTCCGTTTGCTTCAACCAGGGAAGCAACCACGATGCCAATTTGATCACTCCACGAATAGCCTTTCTTAACCTCAACATCGGGAGGGAAACGAGCATCAATAACACGTTTATCGGCTTTCGATTGTAGCCCAGGTTCCCAGCTGGAAAATTGCTTCCAGTGACCACGATTTTTAGGAAAGAAAGTCTGAGGAAAGAAATATGGAGGGATGTAATTGGGGAGTGTATAAGACTGCTTGCCTCGATAACCAAGAAGCCATCTTTTTCTATGGCTTTGAAAAATTGGCGTAAGATATAGTTGAGAAGATTTATGAGGTCCTTGTAAGGTTGCTCGCGGGGAAGCGAGCTTTGGTTTGACAAGATCGACTTGAAAAGATGTAAAGTGGTAACCTAATAACTCGTTTTAGAGGATCACATATCGAGAGAAAATCACCAACTTTGAAAAATAAGCCTTCAGCCTTGGCTTTCACGGCTTGTCGATGGAGTAAGCCCACCACCCATTTCATATTGTCGGCGGATGAGAACTCTTGGTATCGGGCCAGGTAAATCAGCAACGTATGGGTGATCTCCGATTGTGCAAATTTCTATTCACTTGTGGGTGTCGAAAAGGATAAGAATTAGGGTTGACTCACTGATTCGAAAGCCTCGAACGTGAAGAGGGTCTCGTTAATAACGTCATCATCACTGTCACCAACTTCTACATCAGGGATCCCTTCCTCCTCTGAAGTAGCTGGGGAAGAGATTAAAAGGATTCACCCTATTACCCAGACTGCACCCACCTTTGCTCTTTCGTTTTCTCTTTGCCGCTTTCTGCCTCACATAGGTTTCGTTGCCTTTCTTAGTCCAAGACTCCAGCATGCGAAGCAATGCATAAGCCAAGTGAATGCTGGAATCAAGGTAGGCAAGCGATTGGGTCCCAGGCCTGTACTGCTTTAAGCTATCCAAAGCGATATCCAGAACTTCTCCGTTATAAACTAGTTGTTGCTGTAGGATTTCCGAGGCCTCACGCAACGTGGAATCAGCTAAATCTGACGAGGACATTTTGTCGATAAGCAGAAGAAGTTGGGTGAGACACTCTACTCCGGCCTGAAGTTCGGTCCATAGTTTGGGCTATATGCTTTCAGTAGGTTATTTAAATAAGATTGCGAGACTTCCTACCTTCTCTTCGACAGCCTCACGCATTCGCCTCAATATCCAGACAATCCAAGCCCTGTTGGTGAGATCGGCAACAAGTCCAAAGTTCCATCTATCAAGATCCTTGTTGGCTTCCTTCGCCTTGAAATGCATTCCTAAAAAGAATTGCAGAAACCATTTCGTCACAAAGAGGAGTCGAAGGTTGTCTTTCTCCGTTATCTTTGGTCGTTCCGATCGAACGTCCTTCAAAATTCCCGAAAGGAATGCTTCCCGCAAGTCAGTTCGACCTGCTGAACGCGACAGGAAGAAAACAAAGCGCACGGTTGAAACACGATTGTGTGAATTCTGTGGCTAAATTTTGCAGCCCCACTCTTGCCTCCAAAGAAAGGCTATCGACGACGCCGAATTCGTCCACTTTGTGAACTTTCTTTGCTCTCTGGCGTTTCTTCATGTCCATTATACTTCCTGATTCTCCGGATATTGCTTGCTGCTGATGGAGAACCAAAGAGCGAGATGAGGACGAGGGTTCTGTGCCGCTTTCCTCACCACTAGGGCCAGAAGACTTATTTGGATTAAGTTTGACGGAGATTGTTGTCCCGAAGCGTGAATGGCGGGAGTTAGCCGATCGCGAAAAATCACGACGCGTGCGATTCTCAATGTTGAGGAGTCGCTGTAGGCTTTCCGTTGGTTGCTGGGCAAGGGTAAGTTATCGAAACATGCCAGAAATTTTACACAGACCTTGGTTTGATCAACAGCCAACGAGGAGGGTTGGACTCCACGGAAGAACAGATAGAAAATCTCGAGGACAAGTGTGTTCCAACCGTTGAAAAGAGGGTCCTTGTCCGCATTCGTGGCGATCGTCAGCAGTAAGTCGAAAGTATTTGAATCTGATAACGCTCGAATGAGTCTCGATTGCAAAGTCGAAAATTCGGCTTGATCAGGGCTCAGACGGTTGGAGGGAAGGTCCTTGATGAACGAAAGGTTTCGAATAAGATGAAGAACAACGTTTATGACTTGCCCGTCGCGTTCGGTTCGTTCATTAGCAGGCTTAGCCAGTGGTGCGAGCATGATTCCGAACAATGCTTGAATGACCCCAGGATGTAGAAGTGCAGCCTTATAATGCAGATGACTCTCCAGCAGCTGGGTATAATCCGTGCCTTTATCAAGCTCTTCATCCAATTCCTTCAGCTCTTCGGCAAGATCAATGGGCCATGTCATAGCAGTCATGAGATCCACGCAATTTATAGCCCGTTTGTCCTCGACCAGTCCCTTCCCCGCAGTCTGCAGTAGAATTGCCACCAAATCATTTGGCAAAACGCGCATTTCCCAAAACAAACGCGCCACGGTCCGCTCATCGTCGGTCTCGTCCTTCCGCCAGAGCTTTTTCAAGTCCTTCAAGCAACCGTTTGCTTGATCACCAATCACGTATTCACCCCCTTCATTACCGCCCAGCGCATCAACGACGCGTCCAACTACAGGGGCCAGCAGCCCACGTCTATCAAGGAGTTCTCCGTCAGATGAGTCTGATAACTCGATTACCTCCATGACCCTTGCCAGTGTAGGAGATTGGTGACGCCAGCCGTCACACTCTCATGGGTTGTGACGATTCGTGGAAGTCCCCAAAGCAACTTGCCGGAAAATAGCTACAACTTACAAGATACATCGGTACGCAAAAAAAAAGTAAGATCCGAGTAAATAGGAGCATTTTTCATGACTGGCAGCCTAGCCAAAGAGGGATTCATGTACTCCGTCAGTGTCCCGGGCCACTGTTGAATGTAACCCAAAGTTTTGGATCTCAAACGCCCTATACTGTAGTGGTACGATGATACAGCCAAGCCATTTTTATCTTCTTCTGCACAATCTCCTTGTCCAAGACATGAAGATCTTCAATGATGTTGTGCGTCGAACACCATAGATGGAAGTCAGGCTGCTCCGATATGACATCGACAGACAGCTGGCAGAGTATTGATTCAGGAAGTCGATTCCGTGCTTGACCTTTAATTGACTAGGACAGGGGCTTTCGGAAAGGCTTATCATACCACTTCATATTCTAAATCGTTGGTCGGGAATTTCCTAACGGATAGTACCTTTTCTGATGAGAAAGCGGCACAACTCAATCAAGTAAAATGGTATCCACAGTGGACAAAAGAATCTGACCAGCGCCCGCGTTGCTTTCAAGTCAAGTTGACGAATAACATTCTCAGTGGTTTTTTCATAGTTGAAAAAGTTCCCGATCGGATTTCTCTGGTAGCCACTGAGAAAGAGATCTCCAATCTTTGCCCACGTTCGGCCCATTATTGTACCAAGTCCAACACAGGGATCTCTTCTGTCACAAGTCATTACAACCGAATTAGTGCAACTCGGCTAGGACGAACCAGACTGACATTAATTTTCTTGACATGTTAACAAGTCGTACACGTCCTATTGTGGTCCAACGCCTATCGCAACGGTGGCGAACTAAGACGCCTGCTGACTCCAAGTCCATAGGTCTAGGCGCCATGAAAGAACGCAAATATTGACTGGGAATGGAATACATTCCTGATTAGATAAAATCATTATTTTCAAGGGCATGCGACACACCCACCTCGCAAATAACAGGAACCCGGGAATCAATGGGAGGTACGAACTCCGTCTTTTTCGTGAGTCAACACCGTTCCTAAACCCCTGACCCAACAGGGAATTTCGCCAGTGTCGGGTAATAGGTTGTCACCTGTCAGAGGGTAACTTTTTCAGAGAAGAGACCAGGGTGAAAATCACGGAGGCGCTGCCGCATCCAACTGATTCCAGACATGAGATCAATCAACGGTGACTCCAAATTTCTTGAGCTTTTCGAAATACTTTTGCACACGGCTAGCGACCTGTCGTGGTGTTCGGCGGCCACCCATCGCTCTGGATATTTTAAGCCATCTGCATGCGGTTAAGCACTTACAAAAAAAGAACCGAAGGGCAGAGTGCTAACCTGTATTGTTCGCCGTCTGGTATTGCCTCCAATAATTGTTCGAGTAAGTTTTGCTCGTCTACTGACCAGGTTTGCTTATATGTTTCCGATTTTGGTTTTTGTGCCAGAGTATCTTCTTGGGAAGGTGGTTCGTCTGCATGACTGTCGACCACAGCTGGTTCATCATCCAAAGGGGTTGGCGACTGTGTAGAGAGAGCGGAGGAACAGTTTGTAACTTTGGCGTGCGATTTTGACTTAGGAGATGGAAGAACTTTAGCCTTCTTTTTTGGTCGTTCACCGTCTTCCTCCGAACATAGAGGGTTTTTGCATATCGTCTTTTGGAGTCTTCCATTCACCTTCAAGCTGGGTTTTGACGTCTTCGGGGGCCTTTCCACAACAGCCAGATTGGAAGTGTCTGCTTTGATCTTTGCCTTCCTCCTATTCCGTTCTCTCTCCCCATCCCCACATGAATCGATATCTACTTCCCCTGTTTCGTCCTCCAAATCGTCCCTCACAAAAACAACACCCCGTGTCGTTGGCAAACTCAATCCGCTTCCTCCGCCTCTAACTTTCCTTTTCTTCAGCTCTAGAATCTTCATCCTTTCCTCAAATCTCCTCCTTTCTAACGGGTCGATATCCTCTTCTTCGTCCTCCGAATCGAGATGAAGAGCCATGGTGCTCTTCGCAATTCTTTCTAAGATTGGAACGAGAGTTTCGTTTTTCGCTGTCTTTACCAGCACTTGCAGTTCTGACAACGGTGTTTGCTGGGTCTTGGAGGGGCCGCCCCTCTTCTTATCAAGACGAGAGACGAGTGTTCCAAAGGGAGTTGTATCTGCAACGCAATTTGACGTGTAACGAACCCTCAGAAGAAATGACGAAAACCCCATACCAGCTCTATCAAATACACTCCAGTCAAGTCTTTGAGGCAAGGTGAGGCGTAGATCAGTTTGAGCACTCAGACGAAAAGTGCCATGATCTAACTGATGAGGTATAAAATGAGCGGCCAGGCGACGGAGACAAATCAAAGCTGTTGACCTTGTCGGTCAGGTTTGACAGCAAACCAGACGGGCTCTCGTGTAAATCTCTCCTCAACCTCTGCAAACGTTCGATGTCGTCCTTCTGGCGTGCAAGCAGTAGATGTTGAGTCGCAATGAACGTGTCAAGAGCATGAATTCTGTTTTCTCAAGCTCAGAGGGGACACACAATGCTACACAAGAAATAATCGTACGTTTCCGTCCGTGAATCTCGTGCCATACCAAGGGCTCGAGAGTTGAAACGTAGAATTACATAGGTGAGTAAAGTTTTGGGAGTATATCGGCAATCGCCGCGCATCAACTGATGGCCACACACGAACGTGACTACCATTCTGGCTCACCGACCAAAGGTTTGACAACGTTTCAACCTTCGGGATCCGCCAATTTTTTGCATTGAGAGAACTACATGTATGACCAGATGTTAAGTACGTTCACTTCATCGAGTACTTTACCCGCGATTGTGAGATGCCCGATCAAATGCACATAAAATCCCACACAATCCAGCACAATCCTGGGCCAATTGCAAACCGTGGCCCCTTTTCCTTGAAGCACCTCGAATTCACTTTGCGCGTGGCTTGCTGAAAGATGGCGACTCCGAAATTTACGGCGTGGGCTTTATTCTTGATCTGCTAGCTGGAGGACCAGATTTTCATGTGCCAATCATCGTTAGGAAACGTGGCCAGGTCGGGCTTTAAAAAGAAAAAGAAAACTGATGTTTGAATAGCTAAACCTAACCTCCGAGAAGACTGCAGGGCGGCTACTGACACTTGCCTTGAATGCCTTCGCGTAACTCGTCGCAGATCGGGAAC
>Ga0307517_10003474_pt1 | contig 24484 bp, 24 predicted proteins | sample 23_EM_MG_FD_194515 | JGI IMG/M metagenome (GOLD analysis project Ga0307517, IMG submission 194515) | Populus trichocarpa ectomycorrhiza microbial communities from riparian zone in the Pacific Northwest, United States - 23_EM | ecosystem: Host-associated > Plants > Roots > Unclassified | place... | reverse complement strand
TGCCTTTGTCAGATGCAGATCCGATAAAGTATATGGACCCGTCACCGGGACCGTAGCAACTGTGGTTGCAGATTAGTGGGCCATCAGGGAATTGGCTAGTCAAAAAATGCTCATACCCTGTTTCATTGTAGCATAGAAGTATGGCGTCGTCGTTTTCATTGTAGGGATGTGTAATTGTAGAATTTTGGCGATACTCGGCCCAATAATCACGCATTGTGCGAGTTGGGAACAAGGGTGAGAGATAACGGCTTATTCAAATAAACTTCGGGTGAAACCTCGCGTCATTGCTATTATCAAGAATACAACGACATGAAATCTGCGTGAGGTTGCTGGGAAAAAGAGGCCGCTCAGCGAGATCTAAGAACTAGGAAAAGATAAGCCATAGTTCCAGAATTTATGACATTCGTGAATGCTTACCTCGCCCGTCATCGCGATGGTGGTGGGTACGCAGGTTCCCGTTAAGAGGGACACGAATGCGCAAGTCGAGATGAATCCAGATCAGAATCCTGCACAATCGACAAACACCCAAAAGAGAGCACAGGGAAGAAAGGAGGAAAAGGAGAACTCGCCATTGCAACACCAGCACTCGGTCCATCCCCCTTCGTCGCACCGGCAGGAAGATGTAGGTGGATATCAATCAGTTCCGGGACCTTCAACGCATCCACCGAGCGCCGATTCGTGATGCATAAATCATAAACATAGTTCTTCACCCAGCTCAGCGCTAGCTCTCCACGCTCTTTGATCACCTAAAACGGGGGGGAAATGTGTCAACCACGTCCGCACAACTGCCTGTCAACCTCAAACGAACCGTCCCAGGATGTGCGATCGTCTCGACTGGCAAAATTCCACCCTCCACCCCCACCCTGGTCCGTAACCACAAGTCCATAACAATCCCCTTCCTCTCCTCCCTCGCCTTCTCTCTATCCCACCTCGCCACATCCAATGCCTTCTCTAGCTGATGTTCCTCGAGAACTCGATCACATTCGCTCCTATGAATGGCGTCGTTGGTGTCCATGGTGCCACCTTCCTGGGAAGCAAGAGCGTCGAGGTGCTCGGCCCATTCGGCTTTGTACCTCACCACACCACCGATGGCCCGTTCGAGGCTTCGCATTCCTGCCTGCCATATGTAGCGGGCGACAATATGGAGCAGCGCGGGTTCGGTGATGGTGATGCGTGATACGTCAAAGCCTTTGGATTTGAGTTGCTTTTAGAGGCGGAAGCGGCGAGGGATGTGCATTTTCTCGTCGTATGGGTATCCTATATTAAAATTGTTCAAGCAGTGATAGATTACGGGTGGTGTGGTGCTTACGGCTTAGCTGGATAATTTCCCATCGATCCAACAAAGGCGCAGAGATCGTTTCGAGGGAGTTGGCGGTACAAATGAACAAAACTTGACTCAGAACGAGAGGTACATTGATGTCGTGGTCCTATAGAAGGAAGGTGTTTAGCTTGTAATGCGGGCTTTTATAAACCCCCCAAAATCATACATAAGTTGAAGGTGTGATTCTGCGCTGGGGTCGCCATGGAAGTTGCCAACCGATTTTGTCGATCTCATCCCTAAAGGAAACAGGGAGCGGAGAAGATAGACGGGTGAGTGAAACAGAATCAAGAAAAAGAATTCATGTTGATACGACTTACACATAAGCCCAGGACCACTAGCAACGTATGTTCTTCGATGACATCTAATCTCCGCCTCATGGCGTACACCACCTACTGGGTTCCGTTGAAAGGGCCGCTGGCCAAGCCAAGTCTTTCCAGTCCCTGGAGGACCAACGAACCTTCGTCGCGAAAATATGAGGATATACAAATAAAGGCGTTCGATTATGGAAAGAGGGCTCACAGGAGGCTGGGACCCTTGATACTCTTCTTATTCGCCTTCCGTGGTTAAATAGAGAAGATTTAATTCTGCTGTTGTCGCTTCTGTGCGAGGTTCTTGTCGAACGGAACGACGGCATTGCTCTGCTCTACATTCCACCAGCCTTTGTTGGTGTAACTGGTTTGGCCTCTGTCTTCACCGCTTCTTCCAAAGCAACAGGCTTCTGCTGGGCGATCTCGCGTTCTGCGTTAAGTTCTTTGGGTCGGACGACCGCGAGGTATTCAAATAGGCATTTCCTGATGTTCTCCAAACCAAAGTGATCTGGATCGAGCTGGCGGCGGGCGGCGAGAAAGGACCTGTCTTTGGGCTGGGGCTGCAGCTCTGATCCTGTTGTTGACTGAGCTGTTTCATTTGAGTTGAGTTGGGCCATGGGACGCTGGTGAACCATTCAAGCTATAGAACCATTAATTTCCTGTTTAAAGAGAGGACTCCATTTAAACTCTGAACTCACATACCACTATTCTCCACGCTCCCTCATCTTGTGTTCCTCGGATCCAGACTTTCGTTCTTGACTTCTGCAGTAACGGCTACGGAGCCAGAGTCCGAGAGAGTAAGAGTGGCTTTGACGACGGGGTCAACGGCTCCTCGTTCTGTCAAATTTTGCGAAAGCTCCTGGTATGCTTCCAATTTCGACTTCCAGCGTACGAGTTGGGAAGCCTCTGATATTAATTCTCGTCATACAAAGAAAGGGGGGGAAGATGGAGATTCAACACGTACAGGGAGACAAGGGTCTTAAAGTCCAAAAGGAGGGGAAAGGCCTCCTTCCTCTTGAACGAACGTCCTTCTTCGCACCAACTTTGGCTTTGGATCCAGCTGGGAAGATTAGGGTGGTGATACTCCTGAGTCGCGATTTGGCGGTGGAGGCGGCGGCGAAGTAAGATACTTGGATGTTGTGTACGCTGATATCGCTGACCTTGATGGGCTTGGTCTTGAATTGCCGAGAGACTTGTACCGTAGAAGGCAGCCCCTCATACAGCGGCCTCGGCGTTCACATTCAACACAACCTTATGGCTATGGAGCGTGTCAGAAATAATAAAAAATTGATTTTGAAGGGGGCGTACTCTTCAACGGGACCTTTGACAGCAATTTGAATCATATCCAGGGTACGAAGACCGGGGATCTCGATGGGGTTGGCGAAGGAGTCGCGTTCTAAGTGGGAGTAATATGGGGGGATGGCGACAACGACGTCAGTAACTTTTTCGTTGGCGACGAGTTCGGCGAGGTGTTTGATGTAGGCAAATTTCATCGCCACGAGCTCTTCGACGGCCTACCTTGTCCCGTCGGCTTGGACGAGATCGATGGTCCCGCGGGCAGATTCTCTGATGTCGGCACTAGCGATTTGGGTGTAGTACGTGACGACGGGGGCGTCAGAAGGAAGACGTAATAGGGGTTTCAGATATGTAAGGGTAGCTAATCCTCCTCTTTGATTTTTTGTTCAATAGAATGTCCAAGGGGGTGCCAGGTTTCATCAAGGACGCTGTGATAAAGTCGGTGCCATATTCGATTACCAGCACCGATGAGAGGGCGAGTTAACAGGCCAACGCAGAAATGGTCCACAGAGTGAGAAGCCTCATTTTGCCATGAAATAATGTGTAGGTCCAGACAAGCATCGAGAACAAGGAGTGGTACCAACAGGTACAATTTTGTCAAGTTGAAGTTGTCTACGGCAGTCATGTGATCAATTGGTCACGTCACTATGTGGGGTGTGAATCACTGTGAAAGCCTATATGTATTATGAACTAAACACCTTCCTTCTATAGGACCACTATATCAATGTACCTATCGATCTCAGTCAAGTTCTGTGTACTAGATCACCCGAAATCTATCGTTGTTTGAACTATTTTATATCGGATATACATACGACGAGAAAATACGGATCGCCCGCCGGTTCCTCCTCCCCAAGCAACTCAAATCCAACGGCTTTGGACCCATCGCCCATCACCGTCACCGAATTCGCGCTGCTCCATATTTTCACCTGCTACACAAGGGAAGCAGGCGTGCGAAGCCGTGAATAGCCCATCGGTGGTAAGGTACGAAGCGTGGAATGGGCGTAGCACCCGACACTCTCGCTTCCCAATAAGGGGCGACACGGGCACCGGCGACGCCATTCATAGGAACAAATATGCTCGAGTTGTCGAGGATCATTATTAAGAGAAGGTATTGGGCGTAGCGAGGTGGGATGGGGAGGAGAAGGAGAGGGAGAGAGGCATTTTTTATGGACTCGTGGTTATGGGCCAGGGTGAGGAGCTAGCACTGGGCTGGGTAAAGAACTATGCGTATGATCTATGCATCACAAATCGATGCTCGAAGGATCTTTTGAAGGTCCCGAAACCGATTGATATCACCCTGCAGGCGCAACAAAGAAGAATGGACCGAGTGCTGGTGTTGCAATGGTGTGTTCTCCTTTTTTCCCTTTCTCTCGCAGCTGTGTTTTGGGTGTTCGTCGATTGTGCAGGATAATCTAGACTTGCATATTCGTGTCTCTTGTAACGGGAGCCTGCGTGTGCCCACCAACATCGCGATGACAGGCGAGGTAACCTTTCATGGAAGTCATAAATTCTGGAACTACGGCTCATCTTTTCCTCACTACTTAGATCATACTGAGGCCGTTTTTTTTTCAACCAACGTCACGCAGCATATTCTCAATAATAACAATGCCGTGAGCTTTCACCTGAGGTATAATAAATAAGTCGTTATCTCTTCCCACAATGCATGATTATTGGGACGAGTGTTGCCAACATTCTACAGCGACATACCCCTACAATGAAAACGACGACACCGTACCTCTACGATATAATGAAACAGGGTATGAGCATTTTTATTCCTACTCAATTCTTGATGGCCTACTAATCTGAAATAACAGTTACTACGGCCTCGGGGACGGTTTCCTATACTTTGTTGGATCTGCCTCTAGCACAAGCAGGCTCGGGCGTCCTGGACTGACCCACATGTCCGATGCTTGAAAGGAACACATGCTCACCCACTATGAACCCAAGAAGCCCGATCGTCTGATCAACCCCGCCTCCTTCCCTTGAATCAACACTTTCGCCTCAAGTGCGAGATTCCAAATATGATTCGAAAATACTGAGGTAACCCTAAATATTATTATTCTAAATAACCACGACAGGATGCATTATACCACGAGACAATGCACAAGGTGTATATCATGCAAAAATCAAGCTTGCAAAATATTAAGAAGAGAAAGTTAAAGTGAAATATACGAGGAATTGAAATCAATAGGTGAATAAAGTGAAATTGTTCGACATGACAAGTAAATGAATGGGACGGAAACGAAAGTGGAAGGGCATATGTAGAAAGAATTAGATGTGGTCTCATCGTGTCCAGCTCCGCGTCGTATAGGTGCCGTGTACGGTAGATTTGAAGGGTTGAGATGGCGTAGTGGACTAGAAAAAAGCATGGGGCTAAGTGAGCGAATGTCGGTGTCGCTGTATCATGGGTATCGTGAGAGTTCCCCAATATTCGCCTCCGTCGAGCGTAGAAGGTCCGTCGGACTCCAAACGACATAGGCACGGCCATGTTCCCGCAGTTGAATGGATTGGACGCGTTGATACCAAGAGTTTCAAGAATCCAATGTTTCGCCTCTCCGGGACGGCATAAGAGAATGGCGGCATCCCTCCCGACCCATACCCAATCGTCAACGTGCCACCGTTGCCCTTTAAGGGAGACTCAGGGGTATTCGATCCGCTAAATGGAGGTTCATAGTAGGATCCTGCAGGGAATATTGGTGATTAGTTCCGGGGTTTCGAAGAGTGGTGTTAGACGTTACTAATGGAGAAATCACTATTGTCGAAGTAAACAAGGGTGGGATACAAGTCATCAGAACTCAAGTTCGTCAACTTGACACCATAAACACAGCCCTCTTCAACAATAAAATCAATGGTATCGCCGTAATAAAGGTTCAGGCCTGAGGCTTCCAACTGGCACTCAGGAATATCTTCAAATTTTGAATGGGTTGGGCCCAGCTTGTAGAATTCCAAGATGACGTTCTCTGCCACTTCTGAGTCGATGCTGGTATGACGATCGCGTTCCCGATAGAAGCACCCCGCTTTCTCAAGGAAAGAAGTAAGATTCTGCCGGGTGGTCAGAAACTTGTGGTCAAAGCCATAAACTATTGCCTTTCTATCCCTGACTGAGACAACTACTTGGTTCTCTCGAAGAGTGAGCTCCAAATAGGCATCATCGGGGGAATCGACAAACTTGATGCTATGAGGTAGTCGCCGGATATCATCACGCACTGACATAAGAGGGGCCGAGTTGTGGTCGGCAGACAAGTAGAGGTGGATGGTGCTTCCTGGATTTGGTTTCTCCTGAAAAACCGTAAAAACCGTGGGTATGGATTTGCACGAGGGGTCGATAGCAGGCCTTAAAATGGAAAAAAACGAAGCGGAGTTGTTAACGGTGAAGGTGAGAAGGGGCTTTCCTGGTTTGTGGGAGTCGTGTGGTGCATAAACGAATTCCGCCCCAAAGGTGACACCATGAGCAGTGCCAGCATTGAGGAGAACTGAACCTGAGTTGGAATCATATCGCGCCAAATATGATGGACGAGCAGGGGAGGGCACTTTTGAGTCGAAGATATAACGATGTTGGTTGACGCCTTCGATCTGTGGGTTTTGGCTAACAATAAAAGGCGTCGGCAAGTGTACAAAGAGAATGTCAATGTTTTATCTCACCTGGGAATCTTGATATACCTCGGAATATCGCGGTACGTTAGAGCACCGATAGGAAACTTTCGGACGAGTTTCAGGAATGCTGCTGTGAACGCTCCCTGTCCATCAGCCTCTCGAGCTAGTTCTAATTCTCCGCAAGCTGCAATGAGAACATGGGATTCCAAAGAAACAGAACGAGGTTGGTTTTCTGAATCCAACAATTGAATTGATCGCTCAAGTTCGACCGAGCGAACGCGGGTGAAAGTGTCGCTCCTTGTACCAGAACCCGAGTAGCAACAGTCGAGGACAACAGTCTACGAAGCAAACAGGTCAGCAGAAATATGGAAATAAATTTCAGGGCTACCCACAATGTTATTTCCCTTCTTTTCGGCAATCTTATGAATTAAACACCCTAGGACGTAATCTGGAATCCCCTGGATGCCATGTTCGGGGGCGTAATCTTGGGGTACAAGCATTTGAATCTTCCTGCCAGGGCCACCGCACTCCCAGTCTTCTGGAGGTGGGATACCAGATCCATGACCGGCATAATAAATAAAAATTGGGTCCCCTTGACGGATGCGCTCATCGGAACAGAATGCTTTAAGCGCCGAGATTATGCCTGCACGCGAGGCAGCCTCGTCGATGATGAGGGAAACCTGATTTCGCGGTACTTGTAAATCAGTGACGAGCCAATCGAGAATTTTGTTTGCATCTGGGATAGCGCCGGGTAAGTCGTTGAATTGATTCAATGCATATTTGCCGATCCCAATGACCAGAGCAAACAGCCGTGATTTGGGTCTAGGTTCGGCATCAGATTTATTTTCAAGAGTCCAATGTTACATACAAACATAAATCGAGGTCCTGTGGATGCTGAACAGCTACCGATGCGACAATTAGCCCAGATCCCTTAGTCAATGAACACTGCAACACACCAAGTGAAGTTGAATTCTATCTCGATTGTGGCCCTGGGATGGCTACAATTTGAAACGGAAAATGAGAAATGTCTATGCATCATTAATTAGCAACGGTGGAAGAGTGGGTGGTCATATTACATTGGGGATTTACAGAGGTTTTATATGGTGGGTGGAGGAGACGATTCTTCTTACTTGTGGACCCTGTTGCGAATGGTAAGGTTAGTGGGTTAGTGGTTAGTGCGATCAGGGTGCAATCCTGATCGGATATTCCGATCTCGGACGAATCGAGATGTGATCGAGAATAAATCCTCACAAGCATCTCATCCAACAAGAGCTTGTGGCGCTACATCGTATGTAGTTAAATAGTACTCTACCGAATTCTCCTCCCTTTATATTTTCATCCACTTTTTTTGTTTTTGTTTTTTTTGCGCAGGTGGTTTGCAGCTGGTGGGTTTCTCCATTCATAGCGGATTCCAAACGAAATCCCAGTTGGTTCTTCTAGTTCGCATCAATGATGTCTTGAACTATGGATTCATTCCGATTGCTAAACGAGGCTATCTCATCAAAATATATTGCAAACTATTGTCCCGATCTCATTCCCGTTGATGACCTCATCTTCCTCTCAAGCACCGGTATCACGTGCTAATGCCACAGAGCGCTTAAAAGCCCGTATGTAACGAAGTTAGTTAATACAATATTCCATATAGAACCCTGTCAAGATTTGCTGATGATAAACATTTATAACTGGAAATCCGTTCGTGTTAGGGCTTTTGACTTGGTTACATGGGTGGGAACATATTTGATTTGTCGTGGAACAGCAATGGACCACGAGGGGTGCGAAATACTGAATCACTGGCCACCGTACATTGAGCAATTTGGCTGTGCTGATCTCTCGGAGCTAGTATATAAAGGGTTAGGCATTGGCTACTGATTCAAATTTCAAGCTATGAGAGAGAAAAGAGAGAATCAAACGAGGCACTGATGGTGGTGCATATTCAACAGAGTGGTCGGGGCAGCCTACACAAATTGGTCTCCCAACATCTTCATCAGCTGGTTTCATAGCAAATCTATATGGTGGATTACAACTTTGAGCTGAAAGCTAAAGGGATTCATAAAACCATCCTCCTCCAACTCTAAATCTAGGATGTCAGCATCACTGTTCGATTCTCTAGCTGTTTCTGGAGGTAACCCCGAGTTTCGGTATTTTTCAGCAGAATCAGTTTAAGGCCAGATTCCAGGAGGAACTCAACCTGAGGGAGAATTTTTCGATAATTTTCTGATAAAAAGTCGGGCTTTAAAGCTAAAAAGCTCATAAAATTAGAGAGTCTCTGTGATTCCAATGGCCAACTGTCATTATATAATTAAAATGAAGTGGCCTCAACATAGCTGAGAGCGCAAAGTGTTGGAATATCCGGAGGCTGTGCGAGCGTGCGCAATGCACCGCTATCCCCGGAATTTAGGTACATTCCTTATTTCTTATTGTTTTCTTTCATTTTTCGGGCTGTAGGCCCTATTTTTTATTTCTATCCTTTGATTCTGTAGCCTACAGTATATAGTCGAGATCTTGTATTGTAGCTACTCATCCGTTTGTCCTGTGGGGACAACCGGAAATCTTATCTTTTATCTTATCTTGCTGATCTGATTTCAACACAAAGTGCACGGTTAATGTAGTACATTGGAGTGACTCTACAGGGTGTCGACTGTAAGTCGGGTGCTCCGATGACCGCGTGGGGGTACAAAATGTATTAGAGAATTTAGAGTTCTAGAAAAGGACCCCGGGCAATAGCAGAAAATGCCTAATACCGAATATGGGGATGTGGTCCGGACTCTCTTTCGCCAATTAGTCCAGATAGGATCAGGCCTTACCCTCAAGATTTGTCGAAATCTGTCCGGATAGGCACTAAAAGCTATATTTTTCTTTCATCTGAGCCTCCAAAATTCTAAAATTTGGGGTTTTCACAAATTATCCGGACAAAAAATCGGACCTTCTCGGTTCTTTGGCCAATTTTGGTCCGGTTTTGTTCAGGCAAAGATTTCCAAATCTCGTCCGGATGAGGATCAGACACTTTCTGCTATTGCCCGGGGTCCTTGTCGAAATTGCTTGGTTGATCAGGGCCTCTAGCTGAATTGATTTTGAAAGACGTTAGTGCCAGATAATGTTCTGAACCACACTCGGAAGGAAATTTTATTCAGTTTCAGAAGTTACTCAGCCTCAGAAACCTCAAAGTCGTCTATTCACTCAATTTGTTGCATTCCCAAGCCCACTGCATGTTTCCCAGAAAGGTCTCGCTTGCACCCCGACCCTGGTATCACACCTCTTAGGCGCTGTGCCACATTAAATCCATTGATTGATTTAACTTGATCGGCTAACTCTGAGCGATCAACAGGACACAACCGAACAGAATCCCCAACTTCAACCGAACCTGATCGAAGGTTACGTTGAGCCATGCGAGCTGTCAATATCATGCGACACGTGGAGGACCCGTTCCCGATCAGGATCAAGGCCCGAAAACCCCAGGGGATCCTTGAGGTGATCCTATTGTATCTGGCGAAACCCAACAAAGTTGGTATGGGTTAGATGTAAATTTACATGGGTTTTACTATCCCCATTCTCAGTGGCTGATTGGATCACGCAATCATCGCCCAGGAAATTCTTAGTCGAAATATACATCTCCCCCTCCTCTCCGACTCAGCCCATTTCAGACTAGTATGTACAAGACCTGGGAAAGTCTCCTGGGATGTCTCTGTGGCGGGAGTCCTAGTGCAGGGTAGTCTCTCGTAGACAGTCTTCGATATATGTGATGTGCCCTACGACGTATATGAAGTCTAATTTTTTTTACCGCACCCCAAAACCGTGCTAGTTAAAATGATTATGATATACATATGTAATCTTTGGACTTTGAAATTACCTTTTTCTCCATTGAACGCATAAATGGAAGGATCCTTTCAGAGGTCCAGGTCGTGAAGAAAGACCAAAATGTTCCCTGGCCCAAGGTGCAGTGAAGTTCACGTAAATTAGTCACCACTTACACAAGACTTTGGATGAAATAGCCATCAGTAACAGCAAGGCGAAGCAGCTCCGAAAACATCACAATTCACATATATCGAAGAGACTGCCTACGAGAAACTAGGTGAAACCTCGCATCATTGTCATGGAAGTGCCTGTAAAAATTATTAAAATTACAACAATTTGAAAAGATAGTGAAAAGGGCGTGAGGTTGGTTGGAAAAAAAAAAAGAGAGAAATAAGATAAGAAATCAGAGGCGACTCTCAATTAACATCGTATCTCTCCTCCACCCCAACACACCCTTCCCAAAAGCCGCTTCCAGAGCCTCCCGCACGGTACGCACGAATACAAACTCCATCTCGTTGCGGATCTCCAACGCAACGTCATGTTCCACGTCCTTCCTATTAGCCCACGGCAGAATGACCTTCGTCACCTGCGCACGGTGCGCGCCGAGCACCTTCTCCTTGATACCACCGACGGGGGTTACCCGGCCTCTCAGCGTGATCTAGGAGTAGGAAAAGATGAGCCGTGGTTCCAGAATTTATGAATTCCGCGAATGCTCTTACCTCGCCCGTCATGGCGATGTTGGTGGGCACGCAGGCACCCGTTAGGAGAGACACGAATGCACAGGTCTGGATTGAACCCGGATCAGAATCCTGCACAACCCAAAAGAGAGCCGAAGAAAGGCGAGGAAGGAGACACACCATTGCAACACCAGCACTCGGTCCATCCTTCTTCGTCGCGCCTGCAGGAAGATGCAGGTGGATATCAATAGGTTCCGGAACCTTCAACGGATCCTCCGAGCGCCCATTCGTGATGCATAGATCATAAGCATAGTTCTTCACCCAGCTCAGCGCTAGCTCTCCACTCTCTTTGATCACCTAAAACGGAGTCAACACGTCCGCACAATTGGAAGTGAAAACAAGAAGCACATACATCACCCAAACTTCCCGTCAACCTCAAACGACCCGTCCCAGGAAGCGCGATCGTCTCGACCGGCAGAATTCCACCCTCACCCTGGCCCATAACCACGAGCCCATATACAATACCCCTCCTCTCCTCCCTCTCCCTCTCCTCCCCATCCCACCTCGCTACACCCAATATCTTCTCTAACTGGTGTTCCTCCACAACTCGATCATACTGGCTCCTCTGAATAGCGTCGCTGGTACTCGTATTGCCCCCTTCCTGGGAAGCGAGAGCGTCGAGGTGTTCGGCCCATTCTACGGCTTTGTACCTTACCACCCCACCGATGGCCCGTTCGAGGCTTCGCACGCCTGCCTCCCGTGTGTAGCGGGTGGCAATAAGGAGCAGTGCGGGCTCGGTGATGGTGATGTGTGACGTGTCCAAGCCGTTGGATTTGAGTTGTTTAGGGAGGAGGAACCGGCGGGCGATGTGCATTTTCTCGTCATATGTGTATCCTACATAAAATAGTTCAAATAACGATAGATTATGGGTGATGTGGTGCGTACCGCTAAGCTGGATAATTTCACATCGATCCAACAAAGGCGCAGAGATCGTTTCGAGGGAGTTGGCGGTACAAATGAATAAAACTTGACTGAGATCGATAGGTACATTGATGTAGTGGTCCTATAGAAGGAAGGTGTTTAGTTCATAATCTAGGCCTTCACAAATCCAAAAAAATGATACATGCGTTGAAGGTGTGGTTCTGCTCAGGGTCCAAAACCTCCAACAACGCTGCACCAGGATCGCCATGGAAGTTGCTCTGTCCGATTTTGTCGATCTCATCCCTAAAGGAAACAGGAAGCGGCGACGATAGATGGGTGAGTGAAGCGGAATGAGGGAAAAAAAAAAAGAGAATCGACTTACAGAAGCAATACAAGATCACTACGCCCGGCTTTTCTCAGAGCCTGTACGATAAGCCCGGGACCACTAGCAACGTATGTCCTTCGATGACCTCTAATCTCCGCTTCATCGCGTACACCACCTAGTGAGATCCGTTGGAAGGGCCGTCCGAGGGCTTTCGCGACAGACTGGCCAAGCGAAGTCTTTCCAGTCCCTGGAGGACCAACGAACCTTTGTGGCGAAAATATGAGGATATAAAGTCATTCGATTGTGGAAAGAACGCTCACAGGAGGATAGGACCTTTGATACCCTTATTCGCCTTCCGTGGTTTAACAGAGACAGCTTGACTCTGCTGTTGTCGCTTCTGTGCTGGGTTCTCGTCGAACGGAACAACTGCTTTGCTTTGTTCTGCCTTTCCACTGGCTTCTGTTGGTATAACCGGTTTGGCCTCCGCCTCAGCTTTCACCTTGGCGGCTTCTTCCAAAGCGACAGACTCCGCACGCTTCTGCTCCTCGGTGATCTCGCGTTCTGCATTAAGTTCTTTGAGTCGGACGACCGCAAGGTACTCAATTAGGCGTTTCTTGATTTTCTCCAAACCAAAGTGATCTGCATCGAGCTGGGTGCGGGCGGCGGCGAGGAAGGATCTGTCTTTGAGCTGGGGCTGTAGCTCTGACCCTGTTGTCGACTGAGCTGCTTCATTTAAGGGAGTTGGAGTCGAGTTGGGCCATGGGACGGTGGTGAGCCATTCAAGCTGTAGATCAGGTCACTAACGTCAATATCTTGTTTAAAGAAAGGACTCTGGATGAAAATTCTAAACTCACGTAAGACCGGATAACTCCATTCTCCACGCTCCCAGCTGGTATTCTTTTGAGCCTTCTCCACTCTCTCACCCCCATCTTGCGTTCCTCGGACCCAGGTTCCATCGCCTCGATACGCCGCTTCAAATCCGCCATATCATCCGCTTCGTGTTGTTCGTCGTCATCAAGCTCGCTCAACCCGCCCGATCCCGCTTCGCCCATGGGGGGTGGGGGGATGGAGGGGAGAGCTGAGCTGCCGTTACCATTGGATCGTTGGAGCACATGCAGCTCGCGCTGGATGGCGGCGAGCTGTTGGCGAAGGAAGAATTCCTTTTGTTGTTTAGAGAGACTTTCGTCGACGGCGGTGTTAATCTTCTTGGACACTTCGGATATGGATGCTTGTTTGAGGAAGATTTCGGTGGCGAGGTTTAGTCGGGCTTCTGCGTCAGGAGTACCGAGAATCGCTGAGAAGAACCAGTTAGCGATCTAAAAATAATTCGGATTTAATTGCGAAAACAATGAAAAGAAGAAGGGAAGTGGTCGAAGAACATTGAAATAAGAAAATCGGTCACATCGGCAGACAAGCAATGGGATAGGGACGCAGGGAAGGGAACTGGTTTCACGGGTGCAAAGTTGAAGGACGTGGAATCCGATCCATAATCGCACTTTCATGCGGGAGCGTAGAGTAAAATAACATCATAGTTCATGATCAGAATCGATAAAGCCTACTCACCGAGTTTATCGGCGTGTTCGCCATTAACGCTCCCGATGAGAACGTCAGCCATCCATGGTGTCCGGGCACTGGCTATGTCGTCCAGCATGTTCGCAATCTTATGATACCCCTCCCTTCTCGACTGTTGCACCGAGTCATTCGCTAGCCGGTCGAGGAGCCGCAAAGCGCTCTGTTTGAACTTCTCCACGGCCTCCGGTGATGGAACCTGCTCAGAGGGGGGGTACTCCACGTCGTGTATCGGCATACGCAGAAGATCATCCATGGAGGGTTTGGAATGGATAAGTCTGGTTCGAGTGAGGCCATGGAGCGAGACGAGGTAGGGTTGCCGGGGATTCCGGGCAGGTGGTTTGACTAGCCTGAGCACACGAGCCGCTGTGCCCCACTCCGACAACGAGGGTTCCTCACCGATGTTTGGCGATGCACTGGTGGTTGGAATGGCCGCCACGATGGGGAGGGCGTCCGATTCGTCAATCAGCGACAACAAGGTTTCCCCTATCACTTTAGAAACCGGCATTGTGAATCTGGAAGCTGGGAGGAGGATGAGGGGGTGTGGGAGCACCAGGACTGGGAGTTTAGAGGTCGCCATTACAGATGAGATGAGAGAATAAGATAAACAACAACGAGAACAAGAAAGCAGAAACGAATTCGGTCCAAGTGGCACATTACATATCCACGTGATATACCGGCAATTCTTTTGCATCCGCATTTACCGAAAATCTTCTTGGACATGGCTTCCACTGGCCTTTATAAAGATTCAAACGTTCACGTTCAACGTCCATCCCTCTCTATCACCACCCATCATAATTTACAGCCAAATGTCTATACGCTGACAGCCAGGGGTCGCCTTATTGGCCTTGCTCATTCCTCAGCGTACAGTAAACGATTACAATGAATTATCATGGTAAACAAGAGGTATAATACCGTATATACGGTCGAGGAATCTACAGGTCCGTTCCAGATTCCAATATAGTATACTCTAGTACACTCGAGCGACGAGAGTCTCAGAACGGCTCGTAGTTGAGAAACGCGAAGGGCTGGGTGCTGAAGCCTCTATCACTGCACTCTCCAAGGACTTCAACGCTTCCCAAAAGTCCGGGAACCTACGCTCAATCGACTGAACAACCACGCCTTGCGTGAAAAATTGATCCCTATACTCGATCAGACTCATCCTTGCTGACCGGACGAGTTCCCAGCTCTCCCCTTGCTTAACGGCCATTGAGATGTGTCGGAAGTATGCCTCCAACTCCTTGTTGACGATGTGAAGCTCAGTTTGAAGGTATTTATCAGATGCTGGTGATGGGTATCCTTTTACGATTTGAGCCACCATTGGGCGCACAATGTCCCAGAGCGCCCAAGGAAGGGGTCGGAGAGCGGCAGTGCTCGCCTTCAGATGTGCGTTGAAGGTTATCAACAACTGGTGTTTATAACCTAATATTCGCGTCAGCTTCCGGTGTTCAAGGCGTGAAGTGTTAAGCGGCACACCATTTGGCACCTCTGCATAATCCTGGTCCTTGGAGAAAGGACTAATAATAGTCACTGCACCTGTGAACGGCGGCGTGAAGTATTTCTCCACCAACGCCCGCGTGTCCCTCAACTCCTCGCCCAGGATTCCCACCACAAGGGAGTTTGCGATACGAATGAACAATTCCACGCGGTGGTCAAAAAACGGCCTCTGGAGCTGGTGGTTATTGCGTACCGAATACCCCAGAAGGACCGCACCAATCAGGTCTTTCAAAACCACGTCGTGACGGTGGTCGTGACCACACTGGAGGGAAAAATCTGAGATGTAGTCCCCCGGAACGAGCTTCCTAATCGTCTCCAACGCTGTTGCAGGGTGGACATCGCGAAGCGAAGAATATAGGGCGTGAATTCCTTGAACACTATGAGTTCCCGTCCGCGATAGCCATGCCATTGCCTGGGCGATGTCTTTCCCTTCGCGTTCCTGTGATTTATCTGAGGGCACCATTAAGCGCTCATGCTGCCAGGTTGTGTCGAATGAAACCCAATCCAATCCACCCTCAATGAGGTTCTCCAAAAACGTCTGTTTCTTCTGGAGGAATTCGGCTTTCCACCCTAACCCACGTAGCATCCGGATGACGAGTACCGAGAACCAGAAGGCGAACCAGGCAAAAAGCCGAGCTTGGGGGGATTTATAAGGACACTGATGTCCTCTCACCCTCTCCTCGCTCATAAAAATACACTGCAGTGCCGGCAGCATAGTCGCAAACGTCATAAACACCCACACTATCCCAACCGGCGCGGCGATTACAATTGCCACGACCTTGTTGAGGGAATATAGGAACAACATCAACCCATGGAAAAATAAGAGGATTGAAAATAAGAGCAGGGTGGGGAGGATGGAGATTATGAAAGGGACTTTCCAGAACATCAACCCGTCGTAGCGCATTTGCCGGAATGCGAGGCCCTCCTTTGGACCCAATCGTGAGTCGGAAAGGTACTCCCGTATCCATTGAAGGCAAGTGATTCCGACGACGACTGTTCCGAGGGAGACGACGAGGCTGAGTACCCAGGAGATGGAGATAGGTACGGATGGACCGGGAGGCGGCCCTGCGGGCCCGGGGCTCGCATCCGTTATACTTGTGTCTAGGCTGAGAAACCTCGCGATGGCAACTTGAGGTCCTGGGTTGAATGCGCATAAATACTGAATGGCGAATCCGGCGGCGGATGCGGAGCAAAGTCCCACCTGAAGACTCCATGTTAACTGATCCGCCATTAGACAATGCGGCAACATGAACTTACGATAATCAGGCATTTTTCTAGCTCGTCTTTCCAATTCTCCAGGACGCTTCTATCGTACTCGGCGGCGATCCTATGAGCCGCCTCCCAGTGGTCGATTAAAGACGTCAAAATTGGGGTCAGGAAGTCGTCGCCACTGGTCAACCTGGCCTGTACAGAGAAAGAAACAATGAGGCTCGGTTAGCAAAGGAAGGGAAAAACCCACGCACTGCCCGGGTACCATTGCTCGGACTTGGACTCCCTTCCTTCTGCTTACCCTTCCAGGAAAACCCATCTGACTCATCGGCAGAAATATCGCTATTTTCATGTAAGGTCCGCCTGCGGAAATTAGGATCCAGCTTCTCGGAGGGCTCGGGACTGAATCTCGAAGAGGACGACTGCCACGAGGGAGTTCGTGACACCGTGGTCAGAGGCAGCGCTTCAAGTATCGAAATTGATGGGGTGCCCGCTATCGTTGGGCTTGAGGTGGTCTAAATCAGGAGTGATATACGCTGTGAGTACATATGTACGCTGTCGGAGCCCTTTCATGGCTCAAGTTGCATGGCTTGCCTCATGTTGGGCTGGAGCTTTCACGTTGAGAGGAGGAAGCCCATCGCTAACCGTATGTCTACGACTTGCCATCCGATGAAGATATTTCAGTAGTGGCAAGGGTATTAAGTATATCTCGAATTGAAAAACTGCTGATCTTTAATACAACGAACAGTGCGCCATCTCATGCATAGCATCCGGAATGGACCTTCTGTGCAAGTGTCCCTGTATGTGCATTCACCCGACTAATCCGAAAATAAGCACAGCCCCGCCGCCACAGGTGCACCGCCAAGGCTAACATAAGAGTCCACTGAGCGGCTATTTCAATTGACGCGCGCTTGGAGGCACCGGCCCTTGCGGCGTGTCGGACCGCATTTTATTCAGTGAATAGTGGTTGGAGAAGGCTTATTCAGGCTGAATTGGGTTCTCCGGGTCCATCATAGGCCGGCGATATGACTCATGGCTGTGTACCCGTGCACCTTACCACTTGGACATGCCGCTATCTGCACCGCCTATCTGACAACTTGGTACACATCTAGTACCTCATGCCCTGAGATCCTAGCGAAAGGAAATAATCACATTTCAGTAGAACTTATCTGGAGCGGTGCACACATATATGGCGGGAGCGTGCGTCCTAGTAGTACATAGCATCAGCGTAGCCGAATACATGCCTAGTCGTATCTTTTACTTACCCATTTAAAACATAGGCGACAACGTGAGCGGAAAAAGGCAGCGTTTCTCTCTCCTCCCAACGCTTTGCTTTTATCTGCGACGAGGCACTGCCATTTTCTGGCGTGGGGGCTGTCCATGTCTAACTCAACCTATGGATTTTGCGTGTACATGGGCACAGGATTTCCCACTGCCTCCAGGTGCTAGAGCACATTAGGAGGGTGCATCCAAATCTATGTCAGTCTGAATTTTGCTTCGGATACCCGACGGTCACCTGGCACTTTTACTTGATGCACCTAGTGCAGTGGCACAAACACTTGACCTTGTCCTGTGTTCGTGAAGGTCATTGACATACATGGTTAATGCAACAGGCCCACAGAACGTCACATAACGTGAATCATATACAAAATCCATGGGCTTAAACTGAAGTCCCCCCGTATTCTTGAATTTCTTTGCAATACAAATGCATGAAGGAGTTCAGCACTAGAGGGTAATAATACATATATCCTCGGGTGTAACACATGTCGAGTATTTTCGATTTTAAGTTTGGGGGCTATGTAGGACACTTGACATTAGGGTTAGCGGTCCATCCCAAGCATAAAATTATAGATATTCGCACTTTCGACAACTAAACTCAACTTGATTGCTGTACATACCAACAAATGTTCAGAGAAGATAAAGGCCTATTTGAGTAAGAGCCTCGGCAACCTCAAATTTCTTTGACACATCTACAAGAATCGTGCTAGAGAATTCAAATCGCCGGATTCCTTCCAGGGGCCGAATCAATACATCTCCAAATGCCGTCATGGAGGGCATAATGCCTCCCTGCTGAGCGAGATTTGGGAGAGTGTGGATGTTGTTATTCTCAGATGTCGAGGCGCTGTTTAACGTCTCAGATACAGGAGAAAGGAGGAAGCAAAGCGGTGATTCCGAAATCATTACCGACGAAGGGTAAAGCACAGGGTCAATTAACTGGAGGGAATCGTCGAACTGAAGTGCTCCCTTGCGGTAAACAGGTAACCTGGATCACCCTTGCCTAGATTACGGTGTTTAGAATGACCGGAGGGGGACGAAATGGACGTAGTAATATTGATAACACCAAAAAATAGTTTTTGCATGAACCTGGAGAGATAATGATACAGGTTAGTAGGACGAAGAAATCCAGGCCCCATGGATGATGAACACAAAACCCAACTCGACTGAAGGCTCATCTCCCGATTGAAGCAAGAATTTCTTTGCAATTAGACGGAGCTAGTGGTCGAAACAATTAGCAACTGCCTCTTCATTGACTAATAACGTACTGGTTTAATGACTCTCTCACCCCCATCTTGCGTTTCTTGGACCAGGTTCCATTGCCTGATACACCGCATCAAATCCGCTATATCATCCGCTTCGCGTTGTTCGTCGCCATCAAGCTCGTGCAACCCGCCGGATCCCGCTTTGCGCATTGGGGGACAGGGGTGGATGGGAGAGCTGAGCCGCCGTTAAGTACCATTAGATCGCTGGAGCAGATGCAGCTCGCGCTGGATAGCGGCGAGCTGCTGACGGAAGAATTCTTTCTGTTGTTTAGACAGACGTTCGTCGAGGGCGGTATTTTCTTGGACACTTCGGATATGGATGCTTTTTTGAGGAAGATTTCGATGGCGAGGTTTAGAGAAGAATCAGTTAGCGATCTGTAAATAATTCGGATTTAATTGAGCAAACAGTGAAAAGAAAAGGGAAAGTTGTCGAAGAACGTGGAAATGAGAAAATCGGTCACATCGGCAGACGAGCCATTGGATAGGGAGGCTGGGAGGGAATTTGGTTCCAAGAGTCAAAGTTGAAGAACGTAGAATCCGATCCATCATCACACTTTCATGCGGGAACGTAGAGTAAAATAACATCATGGTTCATGATCAGAATCGACAAAGCCTACTCACCGCGTGTTCGGCATTAACGCTCTCGATGAGAACGTTGGCGTACAGCATATTCGCAATCTTATGATATCCTTCTCTTCTCGACTGTTGCACACCGAGTCATTCGCTAGCCTGTCGAGGAGCCGCAAAGTGCTCTTCTCAACTTATCTACAACCTCCAGTGATGGAACTTACTCAGAGGGGGCTCCACGTCGTGTATCGTCATACACAGAAGATAATACGCGGAGAGTTTGGAATGGATAAGTTTGACCCGAGTGAGGCATAGCGCAAGGCGAGGTAAGGTTGCCGGGGATTCCGGGCAGGTGGTTTAACCGGCTTGAGCGCACGAGCCACTGTACCCCACTCCGACAACGAGGGTTCCTCACCGGTGTTTAACGCTCCAATGGTGGTTGGAATGGCTGCTACGATGAGGGCGTCGGACCCGTCAATCAACGACAAAAGGGTTTCAGCTTGGAATCCGGGATTATGACTCGGAATCCGGAATTTGGGAAAGGGATGAGGGGATGTGGGAGCACCAGGACTGGGAGTTTAGAGGTCGCCATTACATATGAGATGAGGGAATTAGATAAACAACAATGAGGGCAAGAAAGCAGAAGCGAATTCGGTCCAAGTGGGGCAAGGCAACAAGTTTCATATCCACGTGATATACCGGCAATTCATTTGCATCCGCATTTACCGAAAATCTTGGCTTCCGTTTTGCTTCCGTTGGCCTTTATAAAGGTTCAAACGTTCACCCCTCTCTATCATATGTACAGTCAAATGTCTACACGCTGGCAGCCAGGAGTCGCCTTATTGGCCTTGCTCATTCCTCCGCGTACGGTCGATGAATTTTATGGTATACTACAAAAGGGTATAATATCTTTTGTACGGTTGAGGAATCTGAGTACGGTCAAGCAACGACAGTCTCAGATTGGCTCACAGTTGAAAGACGCGAAGACTTGGGTATCAAAGTGGGTGCTGTCACTGTACTCTGCAAGGACTTTAATCCTTCCCAAAAGTCCGGGAACCTATGCTCAATGGGCGATTGAGCAACCACGCCTTGCGTGAAAATTTTATCCATGTACTGGATCAGGCTCTCCCTTGCTGGCTGGACGAGTCTCCATCTGTCCCCTAGCTTAGGGGCTATTAAGATGTGCCGGAAGTACGCCTCCAAGTCCTTGTTGAAGATGTTGAGCTTGGTTTGAAGATGAGTATCAGAGGCTCCTAATGAGTCTCCTTTTATGATATGAGCCACCATCGGGCACACGATATTCCAGAGCGCCGGAGGGAGGGGTCGGAGAGCTGCAGTGCTCGCCTTCAGGTGTGTGTTGAAGGTTATCAACAACTGGTATTTATAACCTACATATTCGCGTTAGCTTCCAGTGTTCAAGACGTGAAGTGTTAAGCGACACACCATTCGGCACCTCTGAATAATCCTGGTCCTCGGAGAAAGGACTAATAATAGTCACGGAATCCGTGAAGTATTTCTCCACCAACGCCCGCGTATCCCTCAACTCCTCGCCCGGGATTGGGCCCATAAGGGAGTTTGCAATACGAATAAACAATTCCACCCGGTGGTGGAAAAACGGCACCTGGAGGTGGTGGTTATTCCTCACCGAATACTCCAGAAAAACTGCACCGATAACGTCTTTCAAAAGCGCGTCGTGGCGGTGGTCGTGTCCACATTGGAGGGGAAAATCTGAAATGTAATCTCCCTGAACTAGCTTCCTGATCGTCTCTAACGCTGTTGCAGGGTGGACGTCGCGGAGCGAAGAATATAGGGCATGAAATCCTTCAACGCTGTGAGTCCCCGTTCTCGATAACCACACCAGTGCCTGAGGGATGTCACGCCCTTCACACCCCTGTGATTTATCTGAGGGATTCATTAGGCGCTCACGCTGCCACGTTGTGTCGAATGAGACCCAATCCAATCCACGCTTGATAAGGTTCTCCAAAAACGCTTGTCTCTTCTTGAGAAATTCGGCCTTCCACCCCAACCGGCGGAGCATCCGGATGACGAGTACTGAGAACCGGAATGCGAACCAGGCGAAAAGCCGAGCTGAGGGAGATTTATAAGGACACTGATGTCCCCTCACCCCCTCCTCGCCCATAAAAATGCACTGCAGCGCCGGAAGCATAGTCACAACTGCCATAAACACCCACATTATCCCAATCGGCACGGCGACTACGTCTGCTACAACCCTGCTGCTGCTGAGGGTATATAGGAACAACAGCAATCCGTGTAAGAATAAGAGAATAGAAAATAGGAGCAGGGTTGGGAGGATGGAGATTATGAAACGGACTTTCCAGAACACCAACCCGTCGTAGCGCATTTGGCGGAATGCGAGACCCTCCTTTGGACCCAATCGTGAGTCGGAAAGGTACTCCCGTATCCACTGAAGGCAAGTGATTCCGACGGCGACTGTGCCGAGAGAGACGACGAGGCTGAGTACCCAGGAGATAGATATAGGTACGGATGGACTCGGAGCGGTAGATGCACATAAATACTGAACGGCGAATCCGGCGGCAGGTGCGGAGCAAAGTCCCACCTAATAAATGGCAGAAGCTATCAGTTAACACGCTACAGCTGAAGATGGATCCAAGAAACGCGGGAAAAATGGACTTACGATAATCAGGCATTTTTCTAGCTCATCTTTCCAGTTTTCTAGGAGGCCTCTGTCGTATTTTTCGGCGATCCCGTGAGATGCCTCCCAGTGGTCGATTGTGGACGTCGAAATCGGGGTGAGGAATTCATCGCCACTGGTCAGCCCTGCCTGTACAGAGAGAAGAAAACAATGAAGCTTGGTTAGAAAAGAAAGGAATTCCGAGGGAAAAACGCACGTACCTCCCCGATACCATTATTCGGACTTTGACTCCCTTCCTTCTGCTTACCCTTCCAGGCAAGCCCATCTGACTCATCGGCAGAAAAATCGCTATTTTCATGTACTAACCGCCTGCGGAGATTAGCATCCAGCTTCTCAGGGAGTTCGGAGCTGAATTTCGAAGAGATCGACCGCAACGAGGAAGATTGTGACGCCGCGCTCGGAAGCGGCGCTTCAAGTATCGAAATCGATGAGGTGCCCGCTATCGTTGGACTTGAGTCCATCTAAATGAGGAGTATGCACTGTGAGTACACATGTACGCTATCTGAGCCCCTTCATAGCTCAAGTTGCACGGCTTGCCTCATATTGAGCCAGAGCTTTCTCGTCGAGCGGAGGAGGTCTATGGCTAACTGTGTGTCTACGACTTGTCATCAGATGAAGGGATTTCAATGGTGGAAGGGTATCTCAGAATGCAAAACGGCGATCTTAAATATAACGAACAGTGCGCCGTCGCATGCATAGCTATTAGCAACCGGAATCTGGATTTTCTGTGCAAGGTCCTTTGGATGCTCAGCGCTCAGCATCCACCTGCCATCTCAAACTAATGCACAAACAGTAGTACAGCCCCGCCACGACAGGTACACCGCCCAAGCTGACATAAAAGTCCGCTGGGTGGCTATTTTAAGTGACGCGCGCTCGAGGGCACCGGCGCTAGAGGCCAAGATGATGTTGGACCACATTTTATTCAGTGAATAGCGGTTGTAGAAGGCTTATTCAAGCTTAATTTGGTTCTCCAGGTCCATAATAGGCCGGCGATATGACTCATAGCTGTGTACCCGTGCACCTTACCACTTGAACATGCATCGCCTGTCTGACAAACTTGGTACACATCTACCGCATGCCCTGAGATCCTAGGGAAAGGAAAGAAGCACATTTCAGTAGAACCTCTCTGGGGCAGTGCACATACATATGGCGGGACCATGCGTCGCCAGGTTACTAGTATCATCAGCATAGCCGAATACATACCTTGTTGTATCTTTTACTTACCTTTTTATAACATGGGCGACGAATTGTGCGGTAAAAGGCGGCGTTTCACTTGAGTCCTAACGCTGCGCTTTTATCTACAATGAGGCGCTGCCGCTTCTGGTGTAGGGGCTGTTCATGTCAAACACAACCAGGGGAGTTTCCGTGTACATGGACACAGGATTTCCCGCTGCAGCCTGTGCTAGAGCCATTAGGAGGGTGCATCTAAATCAGTCTGAATTTTTCTTCGGATACCCGACGGTCACCTGGCGCTTTAGTTGGTGCACTTGTGCAATGGCCCAAACACTTGACCTTGCCTTGTGTTCGTGAAGGTCATTAACATATATGGTTAATCAACTGGCACACAAAACTTCATATAACGTGAATCATGTCAACACAAAATCTACGGGCCTTGAACTGAAAGTCCTCCCGTATTCTTGATTTTCTGTCTAATACAAATGCAATAGTTCGGCACTCGACATCGGTTGCATGAAGTTTTGGACTTGGAAATTGCCTTTACAGTACTTTTCAGAAATTTTTTCTTATTGAATAATGATGCGTATTTTGTGCGTATCATGAATAAAAACTAGGACTATCTGAAGCAAAGCATTCCTGAAATCCCACACGCTGCAACTTCTGAAGTTCCATTATGTAAAGTAGTAATCAGTTTCTGACGCAGTTTTGGACATAATTCATATATAGTGATCTGTGGATACATCATAAATATCTAGAAGACCAGTCATGCCCAGGAAGATCCAAAATTTTAAGCCATCCCAAGCAATATGTTTGTTCGACTTCACGGGGTGAGTGCATTCGTGAATTGGAAAGTGCGGCGATCGTGTGCGGCGGCAAAACCCGCCGCACACATAACATGACGCTCCTGCAATAATATGTACCCGCCAATAACTACGTGGACGCTTCCCGCAACTGAATAAAAACCGCTCTCATGTTAGGAGCTTAGGATATGAGGTTTCTGTAAAGGCAGGTACATCAT
>Ga0307517_10003473_pt1 | contig 24489 bp, 14 predicted proteins | sample 23_EM_MG_FD_194515 | JGI IMG/M metagenome (GOLD analysis project Ga0307517, IMG submission 194515) | Populus trichocarpa ectomycorrhiza microbial communities from riparian zone in the Pacific Northwest, United States - 23_EM | ecosystem: Host-associated > Plants > Roots > Unclassified | place... | reverse complement strand
ATAATTTATGAAATGTTAATTATTATTATTTTAATTTCTTCATCTTTCATCTTTTTTATTTTTTAGATTTGATCTCTATTATTTTGATTATTATTTATTTTATTTGAGATAATTTATGAAATTATATTTTTTTTCAATTTCATTCTCATTCAACTTTTTAATTTGTAAGATTTGTTTCTCATTATTTTAATAAACTTGAGAAAAATAAAACATTAATAAGTTATTTTTCAGCTCATTTTCCATAACATAACCAAACACTAGAAAGTGTTTTCCAACTTATTTTTCATTACACTACCAAACATCAAAAAATAATTCACTTTCCTGAAATTCACTTTCCAAAAGAAAACTACTTTCCAGCAAACAAACGGGATCTTACTCCTTCAGGATATATATTAATTGATTAATCTTTTTATGATTGTAGAAATTAATTGCTTGTTTATCTTTATATTTTTGAATTCATTTTTCTTAATAAGAATAATTTTAATGGCAAAAGCTATTTTTTTATTAATATATTAAAATACAAAATATAATATTTTTTTTACATGCACTCCAATAAAAAATATTTTAACAACTCATTTATATCTTAATATATTTAATATTAATACTTTAAACCTTTTTAAGAAAATCATTGAGAAAAGTTCAATTGATAAAAAAAATATTTTTATAAAGCTGATATATGAAAATGAATTTTATTTTATAAAAAAATCATTTGAACTTTTCATATAAAGCTGCAAAATCATGAGAGAAAAATTAAAAATCATCATCATCATTAAAAATACCCTAAAACTATACTGCCCATGAATGATTCATTCATATTAATGTTACATAGATCCATTACTATTTTATATTAAAACTTTAATATTATATTATAAAGTTATTTCAATTATTTAATTATTAAATAATTTTTTAAAATTATTCTTTAATCCTCACTATTCTCAATGAACATTGAGCACATATACCTGTCATTCTTGATTACACGTAATTCTGCAAAATTCAGCTTGTGAAAACAACCTTCCCTACCTTTTACAAGGCAGTACCAGAGGGAATTTTGGTTTCTTTCATACAAGTAGAGGTTTTTGAAATCAGAATGTGTGGTGTCAAGAGCCTTCTTCTTGACACCACACATTCTGAATAAAGAAAAAAGTATATATGAAATAGAAAAAGAAACTTCATATAATTAAAGACCGGAGGAGGAGTGGGGTGTCCATGCATGTCAAATGTCTCCAGTAAGATAGACAAACTAAATACGATTGTGTTTGATTTTATGGTAGATATTATGTTTCTTTTTTAACTAGCAAAATTAATTGTTTGGTTGCTAACTAAAGCATAATTTTAAAGAGTGAAAAATGTTATTCAACCACATGTACATGTGAGCATCTTGTTTTGGTTTTTGATGAATTTCTATCTTAGTAATTTCTTTCTCTATCGACAACTTTTGGAAAAAAAAGAGGCTAAAAAATCGTTGTTGTAAGACTAAAACACCATCATCTTCTTCTTAAACACTCTTGATATCTTTTTTATATATCTTTTGAAATCCTCAAGGGATCATTAGAGCTGCCAGTCGTGTGTTTCTTTTCTTCTCCAGTGTTAAGATTGAAATCCCGAGATCAAACCTCAATTTATTCTCTCCCAACCAAAAACTTTGTGAAAACTGCACAAGAATGATATATGCAGAGAAGAGAAAAGTAAAGCTTGAGAGAAGAAATATGCGTTCTTCTTATTATTCTTCAAGATGATGCGAATATATATATACAGACTTGGCTTTCAATCAGTTGCAACTGACATTTACTGTTATAACTAATCTTTAACTGCTATAACTAACTTAACTGACTTGAACTACTAATTAGCAGCTACAGACTTTAACTTCATCGTATCTATAATATGCTGTATATTCCAACATCCCCCCTCAAGATGAGAATGAATATTCATCATTCCCATCTTGCTAAGAAGATGATGAAAGTGGAGACAACCGAGAGGTTTGGTGAGAACATCAGCCAATTGAAATCTGGAAGGAATGTGAATGATTTTAATCAAACCCTCATGCAATTTCTCCATAACGAGATGACATTCGAGTTGTATACGTTTAGTTTTTTCATGGTGTACTGGATTTAAGGCAATTTCTGAAGCAGGTTTGCTGTCAGTGTGCAACAATGCAGCCTGAGAGTGTGGTACATGGAAATTAGCCAGCAAATAAATTAGCTATTAGAGCTCACACATGGTAATTGCCAAAGCTCTATATTCAGCTTCTGCTGAGGATCTACTGACAGTAGGTTGCTTCTTTGATTTCTAGGATATGAGAGAATCCCCAAGAAAAACTGAAAAACCAGTGACACTCCTTTTAGTGTCAATGTAACCAGCCCAATCACTATCAGAATATGCCTTTAAGTGCAAATCAGAATCAACTTTGAGAAATTATCCTTGACCTGGGGTTGCCTTAAGATATCAAAGAACTCTCTCTGCAGCTTGCAAGTGCATTGTACGAGGATTGGACATAAATTGGCTGAGAGCTTGGACTACATATGATAAGTCTGGTCGTGTGATTGTGAGATACAAAAGTCTGCCAATGAGTCTTCGATAGAATGCAGGATCAAATAATGAAGGACTATTATTGTTGTAACCCAATTTTGGCCCATTGACTTTTTAATTTAATTTTACAGGGTTTAAAATGTAAAATTAAAAGATTAGAGATTTATTTCGATAAAAAGTGTGATTTGTCAACTTGCGTGAAAACTAGGGACTATAATGTACTTTTTTCATTCTATCATTATCTTCAAGATAATGATAGTTATCCGCTTTCAAATTTGATTCTTAATCAAATTCAAACTTCAAAAAAGAGAATGAGTTTGATTGAAATTTTGTTTCTCACACGTGAAGGGACTCTGACACTATAAATACAGACCTCAGTGATGCAAAAGAGGAAGAGAAGATTAGAGAAAAAAACCCCGAGGCGGAGAAAACCCCAGGAGAAGAGCATTACCAGAAACCTACAAAAAAATAAATAAAAAAGACTTAGAAATGAAAAAAAAGGGGGAGGCGGCCGAATCTTACCCTGTTGACTGCCTCCCCCCCTTCAGCTTTTTTTCCTTTCTTCCCTGTCTCAATCCCCAGGAGCTCCAGCTCCTCACAAAAAAAGAAGCAAATAAAGGCCCGAGATCGTCTTCCTCCATCCCGGTCACCTTCTTCAGGTTGCTGCCCTCATCTTCAACGTTGGTTCTCGTTTTAGAAACAAAGAAGAAAGCAAAATCCCCCTACTGTTTGGCAAGGAGCAACAGAGACCGGAAAACTGAGAGAGAATAAAAAGGAGAAGGAAAACTAGAAAAATAGAAATATAGAGAGGAGAGCATCGGCAAGCCCTCCATCGCCATCATCTTCCTCCACGAGCACCAGCCTCGTCTCTGCACCGGGTGATCCATTAATCCGAAGAGACCCTTCAACCACCAACAATCATCTTCCCCAGCCACCGTGAGCATGCACTAGCCCCCCATTGAAGCAGTTGCACTGATCTCAGCAACACTTGAAGCCATCATCCTTAACCGCGACAGCCCTTACCCTGCCGTTTTTGTTCTCACCAGAGCTGCATCTTCCACAAGCCCAGCACCGCAAGCTTCCCTCTGGTAGCAGCAGCAGCATGCAACTCCAGGACAACCACACCACATAGAACAACAAGTGGGATTTTCAACCGTGAGCAGTCGGCCACCCTCCATCGTCATCTTCATCTTTGTCTTCCAAACAGCGCAATAACAACAAACAACGACGTCTCCTGCAGCCGTACGCCCATGTAAGTTTCCTTCCTTCCTTGCTAAAATAATTAACTGGTTACTATTGCATGCATGCGTGAACCAATCACGCATGCGTGCAACAGTGGCCAGCCGGGTCACTAGTTTGGACTAGTGACCCGACCTTTTTTTTTTTAAAAGTTTTGAGACCGGGCTACATAAATAAATTTTTTTTTTAAAAAAGAAAAAACAAAAAAATAGTTGTTGTTTCTTTTAATACAAAATTTTACGGATTTATTCACTAGAGCCAGAGTCAGGAATACCGTACTTTTGGGGTTACATAATATTTACCAACGCCAGAGTTGGAAATATTTGTAGGTGAATATTCACTGATGCTAGAGTCAGGAATATTATAGGATGACCAATAAAAATGGAACACAAACAAACCTTTAGCAATTTAAGATAAAACCAGCAATGCAGCTTGCCTTTGGTAGGACGTTTAAGGAGTGATAGTATCTTCCTTTTCGCGTAACCAGTCCCGTACCAAAAAATCTCTGTTAACTAGTTAGGGTTCATAGTGACCATTGGACTAGGTGCCGACTCTTTGAACTATACCGTTTCCCCCAAAGAACACAATGTCAAATATCTGTTCTTTTTTCCAATCGAGAGATTAATTTTTTAACGGGTCGCCGCGATGTCCGGGTGTGACAATTATCATGAGCAGTAAGTTTCAAAGTGGATTCCATAGGAAAACTGACTGGTTTAGCACCAGAAAAACCACTATCTGCCAACATATCTAAAGCATACTTTATTTGGCAAAGAACAATACCTTCAGCAGATCTAGCTACTTCAATACCTAGAAAGTATTTTAGCTCTCCCAAATCTTGTATAGGAAAGGACACACGAAGGAATTGTTTCACTGTAGCTATTTCTGCAATATCATTGGAAGCTATGATCACATCACCAACATATATTAACACCGTCATAAGGCTGTTTGAAGTTTGTTTGATGAAGAGAATGGGATTTGACTTTGCCTGTATGAAACCGAAGTGTAGTAGAGAAGAAGACAACTTAGAGAACCATTGTCTGGAGGCTTGTTTCAGTCCATATAAGCTCTTTTTGAGTTTACAAACCGGAGGATCATTTGGATTGAAAAAACCTGGTGGCAATTGCATATATACTTCCTCATTTAAGTCTCCATGCAAGAAGACATTATCAACATCAAGTTGATGTAAATGCCATTGTTTAACAGCAGCAATAGAAAGAAGGACTCTAACTGTTGTCATCTTTGCAACAGGAGAATAGGTATAAAAAAAATCAATTCCCTCTTGTTGACTCCCTTAGCTACCAATCTAGCTTTGTACCTTTCAACCCTGCCATCAACCTGAAATTTCACTCTGTATACCCACTTACAACCAATAACAGATTTTTTTGAGGTAAAATTACCAGATCCCAAGTTTGGTTTTTCTCAAGAGTTTTAATTTCATTTTTCATGGCATTTTGCCAATGAGGAATAGAGCTGACTTGTTTCTAAGATGTTGGTTCAAAAACAGATGAAACAACATAAATGAAAGCTTTATGTTTAAAAGACAATTTGGAATCAGATAAGAAAGAGAATATAGAGTAGGGCTTACCAAAGAAAAAGCAGCCAGAAGATGCTGGATTTGTTGAAGGAATCTGAGCCATATTACCACAATAATATTGCTTTAAGTAATTAGGTGAATGCTTAGCCTTTCAGACCTTCTAAGATTAGGAACATCATTATTGTCAAAGGAAGAAGGTGTAGGAATAGAATTCACTGAAGGTAGATTTTCAGGAGGAACATAGTTTTGAGGAGCTGATTTAGTTGGGGTACAAGAGATGGAATCATAGGTTTGAGGAAAGTTTGGAAACACAAGAGGTGTATGAACTGTGTCAGGAATAGATGGGAATGCAGATTCATGAAAAACTACATTTTGAGAGACAAAGTTTTTGAGAGTTGATAAGTCAAGGACTTTGTACGCTTTGATGTGTGGAGGATAACCAAGAAAAATGCATTTCGTGGCTCATGGATGAAATTTACCTCGGCTGCTTGTGATTGTGCTAGCAAAGCATAAACAACCAAACACCTTGAAATAGTCGTAGGTTGGTGGTTTCTGAAACAAAACATGATATGATGTTTGATTGTTGAGAATGGATGAAGGAGTGCGATTTATCAGATGAGTGGTTGTGAGAATGCAATCTATCCAGTAAGTTAATGGAAGTTTGGACTGAAACATGAGAGATCTGGCTATATTCAATAGATGTTGATGTTTTCTCTCAACCCTTCCATTTTGTTCAAGTGTTTCAACACAAGATAATTGATGAATGATGCCATGCTCTTGACAAAAGACAGACATATTAAACTCTTGTCCATTGTTTGATCTGAGAGTCTGAATATTAATGTTGAAATGAGTATGAACATAAGCTAGAAAGTTGGTAAGAATAGCTCTAGTTTAAGATTTGGATTTTATTAAGAATAACCAAGTGAATCTAGTGTAATCATTAAAATGGTAAGGAAGAATCTATAACTAGAGTAAGAAGAAACATAAAAAGATCCCCAAATATCAATGTGAACCAATTGAAAAGCTCGACTAGATTTATTTTTTGACAGAAGAAAAGGTAGCTTTTTTTGTTTAGCTAAAGGGCAAATCTCACAGATGGAATTGCTAGTAGCCGTTACTGAAGAATCAAATTTACTCAGGAGATTAATTTTTGATGTTGGAATATGGCCTAAAAATGCCAAAGATCAGAGGCAACGATACATGATTTGACTAATGAACTAGGAGGCAAGCATTTGTTGTTAGATTGATCAAGAGGTCTGCGAAGATAGTATAGGCCAGATTCAACTTCAGCAAGTCCAATCATCCTCCATTTGCTTAAGTCCTGCAAGATACATTTTGTTTGAAGAAAAAACAATCCAACAGTATTATCAGCAGTTAATCTTGAGACAAAAACAAGATTGACATTGAAGGATGGAACATAAAGGGCATTGTGTAAAATGATATCAGGTGAAAATTTAACAATTCTAGTAAAAACAATTGGAACCGTTTGACCATTTGGAAAATGAACTTTGGACTGGATTCTAGGCAAAACAATTGAATAAAAAAGAAGAGGACTACATATTATATGATCTGTTGCTCCTGTATCAAGAATCCAAGTGAATTGATTCTGTGATGAAGAAATAGTATGACAAGAAAAGGATATACCTGATGCAGACGCATCCTTAGCAGTGGAGTTTAAGTTTGAGTTGGAGATGCTATTCGCAAGAGTGAGCAAATTTTGGATTTGCTCTTGAGAGAAAACAATGTTGGGAATGCCAGAATTTTGCTCCAAGACAACAGTATTGTTTGCAGCGGATATCCTTTGAAAATGTTTGCTAATATGTGGTGTGGCAACAAATAATTTTCCTCTTGGCCCCTTCCATCCATGAGGGTGTCCAATTAGCTGAAAGCATTTATCAACAAGGTGTCCTGAATATCATAATGAGAGCAGATTGCATCAAATTTTCCTTTCTGTTTAGTAAATCGATTGGCGTATGTTAGAACTGGTCTGGAGGATTGATTTACATATTGTTCAGCAACCATTGCTTGTGAATCGATAGAAACACCAACTGCATTTGTCAAGGACCTCTGACTCTCTTCTTGCAAAAGTAAAGAAAAAACTTTGCCGATAAATGGCAAAGGAGATTGAAGCAACAGTTGGCTCCTGACTGCAGAATAAGAATCATGAAGACCTACAAGAAATTTCATAACATAATCTGATTGTTGTCGATCCGTTAGATGCTTCAGAATATTGCATGAGCAAGAATCAAGATTTCCACATTTGCAGCTTGGGATTGGACGATCACTGATGTATTCATCCCACAAAGCCTTGAATTCACTAAATTACTTGGTGATAGATTTTGAGTTCTGAGAAATAGAACTTAAAGATTTCTCCAAATAGAAAACCCTTGGTCCATCACTTTTAAGGTATCTAATTCTCAGTTCTTCCCAAATATCAAAAGCTGTTGTGAAGTAAAGAAGACTACTGCGGATATCTTTGGCGATTGAATTCATCAGCCATGACAAAACAAGATTGTTAAATCTTAGCCAGGCCACATGAAATGAATGATCAGTGGTGATGGGCTGAACTAGAGAACCATCAACGAATGCAATCTTGTTTTTCACCGTTAAAGCAATTGATATGGATCTACTCCATGCAATGTAATTTTCACCAATGAAAATCTCAAAGACTAAAAGGGCACTATGATTATCAGAAGGATGCAAGTAGTAGCAGCTGGATGAGTCATCAGAAAGATTCTGAACAGAGACATTGGATGAATCATTATGTGCTGTAGAAGTATTATCCTCAAGATGATTAGACATTGTGAAGTTTTGGAAAGATAAAAAAGATGGTGAAAAGAAAGTGCAGACAAATATCTAATTATTAGAAATATAGCTCTGATACCATGTGAAAACTGCACAAGAATGATATATGCAGAGAAGATAAAAGTAAAGATTAAGAGAATAAATATGCGTTCTTTTTATTATTATACACACACACACACACACACACACACACACACACACACATACATATAGACTTGACTTTCGATCAGTTGCAACTGACATTTACTGTTATAACTAATCTTTAACTACTATAACTAACTTAACTGACTTGAACTACTAATTAGTAGCTACAGACTTTAACTCCATCATATCTATAGTATGCTGTATATTCCAACAAACTTTACTAAAAAAGAGTGAGAAAACCAGACCAAATTACCCTTATCTTCTTATAAGAACCGTCATCTCTTTCTATTAGATGTGTTTGCCTTCTCTCTTCTTCTATTATGTTTAGACAAACCATTGTCATTTACGTTAATAGATCCTGGTAAGTAAACATAGTGAAATAATTGCACCCTTTTTCAATGAGTTTATTTCATATGTTTTTATTATTATTTCTCATGCTATAATCATCTCCTTCTGCTTTACTATCTATTCAGAATTAAAATCAAAGATTTGTCACCTTATTTTATCTCTTTAAAATCAACAATACAAATCTATTCTAATTGTGGGTTTCTATTGTATATGCATGTGTGTTAGTTGCATTGTATTCAGACTTTAAACTTTTGATTTGTGTCCCTTATTGTTTACTATGGTAGAGCAAGAAAAAGAACAACCTAGACAGTGAATATAAAACAGCTGACAAGGGATTGCCAGATGGGTAATTTTTTTTTCCTTAAAAAAACCTAAATTTATAGTTATATTTTCAATGAAATCAATCATGTGGTGTTGCCGATTTGTTAGATTATGTTAGGTTTTCAGGCATGTTTACCTTAGATTTCATTCTTTTACAATGATGTTCCTTCTTTAGTCAATTGATAAAGCTAGATGTAGATACTAATTGTTTCAATCTCAATGCTTGTTTAGTTTTAATTTAAAACAACATTTCCTTGATTGTTATTGGAAGTTTTACTAGTGTTTCAAACAACATTTCCCTGCTTGTTATATGAAGTTTTATTGGTGTTTTAGATGACATTCCCCTATTTGTTAATTTTTTTTTTGCTTAGGGTGCAATATATTTAGTTGTCTTTAGCTTACTGCTTCTCTTATTTATTATGCTAATTTATGCGAACCTTTTTCTCTGCTAATTTATGCTAATTTCATATGACATTTCCCTACTTGTTATAAGAAGTTTTATTGTTTTTTTGTTTTAGGATGCAATACTTTTGGTTGTCTTTAGCTTACTGCTTCGTTTATCTGTTATACTCATTTGTGCGAACCTTTCCTTCGCTAATTTACACTAATTTTAGATGACCTTCCCTTGCTTGTTATAAAAAGTCATACTGCTATTTTTTCTTTTTGCTTAGGTTGTAATATTTTTTGTTGTATTTAGCTTACTACTTCATTTATTTGTTATGATACTTTGTGTGAACCTTTCCTCTGCCTAATATAGTTTTGTGTCTCTTACCTAACAACAACACTTCTTTAATCCATTGCTGTATATTTTCTTTACCCATAATATCCATATCTTTATTAGGCATCGTATTCAAGAATAGAACTATTATCAACAGTAATTCATACTTCATGAATTTTAAATTAGACAATACAATCAAATATTTTTAAATTAGACAATACAATCAAATATTTTTACGCTTCTAGTTAATGATTATATTACACTTATGACATTAACTACTTAATTGGATGTTTAGAAATAACTTATCAAATAAGAAAATGGAAGGTTATTAAAGTCAAGATAAAACTTATTGGACTAGAGAAAAGTTGCACACTTTCTATGACATATACATCAAAACTATTAAGAAAGACATGAGACCAAATATTTATTTTGATAAAGCTAAATGAAGATTTGTGATAACTATTTTCAAATAGTAGACTGACCATGCATTCACCAAATTATAATTGAAGAATAAATGGGATGGAATAAAAAAAGATTAGAGAATATGGAAAACATTAATATCTAAAATTGGACTTAGTTGGAGTGGTGACTTAAAGACAATTTTTACAATATAGTCATAATGACATTATACTATGATACGTTTATATGAGAATCTATATATTTTGTTACAGAAAATGTACATTATATATATATATATATATATATATATATATATATATATATATATTTTATATTAATTTTAAAGGATTGACATAATGGTTAAAGATATATCATTCTTTCCTTGATTTTATGGGTTTAAACACTAGGACTAACATCTAGGAAAATTTATTAATATTTTTTTTAAATACCAAGTCGATTTGGGGTACGTCTTTAAGATCCCTTGGAAGAAAGAGCTAGTCTTGATTGATATGCATACTAACCTGAAAATATTCCTTATTATTTAAATAATTTCTTATATTATTATACATTTTTTTAATGAGATTCGATATGTTTTATTATCAGAAAAGATAGCATAAAACAAGAAAATGTCCAAAACTATCTTTGAAAAACATTAAATAGCTCGTACACTTAAAACCAAGCTACATAATTCGTGAACTTTGTCTATGCATGTATTTAATAATGAAGTCCATATGTTTTTGTAAAAATGTATATGGGCTGAAAATCTTGATGCCTTTTCAGCTTTTCCAAGCTGACTGACGGAGTTAAATAAACTTTGAATCCTCTATGGCATGGAAACTGGATTGATCTTAGATAGCCAAGCAAGTGCATTCTCTAGTCTGATTCAAAAGTCCAGTCCACCTCTTGTTTTGAGGGAGACGTTACACTAATCTCCATAGCTCTCTTGTTTGCAAGACTTCTACTTCGTTAGATTCCTTGATCCTTGTTGGTGTTAAAAAATGCAGATGAAATGAGCTTTATTTTCTCTCAGGACTGCTTCAATTCTTGGTCTTCCTTGTTTTCCCAAGGATGAACCGCTACCCAAAATGGAGGAGTGGGTAGCAATACTAGAGGGCGTGAGGCCGTGAGACTGCTTCTAATGTGAGAGACACACACCATTTCTACAATCCAAATCAAAATGGATGGTACCTGAGAGCTTTAAGTAAAAGTGTTCAAGGACCGAGCTGCCGACGGGCTAGCCTGAGCCTGGAGATATTTCGACAATTTTGGGTACAAATTTTCAGCATGATAGCTCAATCCATAACATGTTTTATTGATCTCTTTTAGTTTTTTTCTAATGTTTTCTGTTGGCCTTAGGTAATACAAAATTTTATTCAATGATATTAGTTCTGGCTAGCAGCGAACCTAGCAATTCCTAGCTCTTGTCTTTTGCTGTAATTGGCATGTATGTTGCAAATGCATCTTCATCCATGTAAACAACTAAACAGAAAAAAACAACATATATAATTCAGTATAAATTGCAACAAAAGAGAATTAAGGGTTTTCTTTCTTCTTACTACTACTTGCGTATCCTTAACATTGCCATGCCTGACCATAAAGACGAACTTCATCTTTTGGAGGGGTTGAGGTCTCAAGAGGCTACCAACAAAATAACCTGCAAAGCACTTTGCGGATACATACGTGAAGGGGATCTTAGCATCCTCAATTGCCTTTCTCACTATCATTACATGATCAAATGTCTCCTCCTGGTGCCAGTACATATTGGATTTTTGCTGGGTCCATACCGAATTCTGAAGGCAAGGAACGCTGCCACAATTTAATAGAAGTATGTTCTAGACTCTTAGCTAGTACCCTTTTTAAAAAAAATAGAAAATTGGGAATGCATAGTGGTGACCCATCTTATTGTTATTGATCTGCTTGGTTAGATAACCTTAAGAAACGTACAAATTGTTTATCATCAATTAGAAAAAATCTACTGTAATTACAACTCAATATTGAGCTGGAAAGCCCAACCAATCGAAATGCCTACATATAGGAAGAAAAATCTATATCAGCAAGGTGGTTATAGAAAAAGTTATATCATCGTTGTTTTTTTATTTCCTTTTAATTTACTGCTGCAAATTAATTTAGCTAATTCTTGCAAATTAATTCGGGTTGATGGCCTCACCCTCCTTCTGACCTCACTCGCGCTCCTACATTTGTTTCTTCAACTTCCAAAACACACTTTGCTTTGCTCTGCAAAACCAAACGCCAACACAAACAACAAAACAAATCAAAATTCCACATTTGAATCAAATTCAAATCCAAAGCTCTAATTATTGGGTTCTCAAATATCATACACGAAATAGAAACACAGAAACAATAAAATAATTTTTTTTAGAATTTTCTAAGATCCCGTTAGATAGATCTAGAATTAAATGTCAAGCTCTCTCCTTCACAACGACCCTAGATCCACGCCTCAACCACGAAAATTACCATCATAAAAAATCTTCCACACAACAACCTGCAAGTTACTGTTCATGAGACCTCCAACACCACTAAAAAAGGAGAGGAATTGTTCATGATCTCGTTGGTCAATAGCCACTCAGGTCGTCAGCCCACACACATCCATCCACGGTAGCACATGATCCACACGTGCCGACACTATTTTGATAGTCTCCAATTTCACAGTTGTTCTACCACTATTCTAGCAATCATTCAACCTTGATTTTAGTAGATCTTAGACACTCCAAACATCTTGGAAGGTCGATCCATAAACTCAAATTTTTTTTTTTTATAAATTGCTAAAATGTTGTGAAACTTGGGAAAAAATGCTTATTGTTGTGCTTAATATTTGTACTATTTTGACATTATTGATTTGAATTGATATGTGTTTGTGATTTGAGATGATTTTCATGAATATTGGGTTGGATTGAACATGAATATTATGAGAATTTATTTTGAATAATTGAAATTATCCATCGGTGATTTTGTCTGTAAAGTCAAGTTGAAATTTTCAATTCGCACGAAAAATTTCAAAAACCCCTCCAAATATCACTAACGACTTTTTATTATGTCAGTAATTTTATTGGTAAAAGAAAAAACAATCAACAGTAAAAAAGATCATTAATTACCATTTCCTTGAAATTCTCATTCCGTCGGTAATTCTAACAGGAAACATGTACTACAGTAAAAAAGAGCATTAATTGTCAACGCATTGAAATTCTCATTCTGTTGGTAAAAAAAGCATTAATTATCATCCCCTTCACATATGAATAGCTCTTTGAGAAGTGAACATTTCCCATTTCCACATGAATATATTGACGAAAACATTCCGTTGGTATATCAATTTATAATTAACACCATGAACAATGCCAAGAAGATGGGGAACAATTCCCGTCACACTAGAATATACTGACAGATATATTCCGTCGGTATTTCTATCAATGTAATACAGTGTGTGATGCCAAATTATATTTGTATTCCCTATCTATTTATCCTCCAAATACTTAAATTCATAGCTACACGCACAACACAATAACACCATTTCACATCACAATAATAAAATAAATATTTTCTTGTCATTCAATAATATATTAATATCATTGTCATTACATTGAAGTGAATTTCATCCATAAATATTACATTATAGTTTATGGCATTACAAATTCATGTTGTGAAAATTAATCAGATTTGTCTTATTCTTTGTCAATTGACTCGTCTTCATCTCCATTGCAATCTTCTATATTGATTTTGTCCCTATTATTATCTTCATCAGCTTGTGTATGTCCGTTAGAGATTAAAACATCATTTAATTTCTCAATGTCAACATAAAAAAAAATGTTATCAATGATGCAAAAATTTAAATTTTCTTCTAAGTCATTTGACGATGCAACTCGATATGGATAAACTACCTAACTAAGTTGAAAGACATCACCTCTCACAGTTAATTCATCGTTCCCATCCTTAATAACCTCGATATGACTCCTGAGTTTGGTTTTCACTACGGATAACCAATAAACTCTTGAACGATCCTTTCTAAAAAACAGAGTGTATGTGCAACAAAATACATATACTATAAAAATATGTAAAAAAAATTAACATTTAAAAATTATGTTCAAATAAAAAAGGATAGATTTGCTTATTTAAGGTGGAGAATCCTCAATAAAATTTGAATTAGAACATGAATGTTGACAAATCGAGTGTTGTGGTGGCCGAATTTGTTGTGGGAGGTTGAATTATATTGAGATTGATGGGGAGAGGGTGTGGTTGTTTGTTGCAAAAAAAAAAAAAAAATGCACGAGGAAGAAGGAGAAATGAGGGAGGGGAAGAGGAGAGTTGATCGCCAGGTCATAAATTAAATATTACTAATGGATTTACCAACATAATTATTTTATCGAACATTCCATCGGTCATTCTATCGGTAAAAAGTGCCACGTCACCATACGATTTGCTTTTTTGAATCTCACTGTAATATCATCTGTAATTCTATTGGTTTATACCGAGGAATTATTTCTGTCGGTATATTTGTGGACAAACTTTACAATCGGGTTAATTATGTCGGTAAAGCCATCGATAAAAGTTACATATCATTGTATTTTTCTGGCTTTTTATTTCTTTTTTTCCACTGTAATTTCCTTGGTAAATACCAATAGAATGTTTCCGTCGGTGTTTACTGATGAATATATCGATGGAAAAGTCTGTCGATAAAATTCACCGCAATCTACCGACAAAAAAATTCCATTGGTGTTTTCATTTGTATTTGCCAAATTTCTGGTAGTGAATTAAATAGATTTAAATAAATTAAACAATTTAATTTATTATCAATTCAACAATTGATTAATTTATATTTGAAGATCAGATGCATCATTTAGAAACAAGTCATGATCCCCCAAATATTAGAAAAGTTATTAGTGGTTTGACTTAACATTTCAGTGACCGGTTTCTCAGTGTAATTAATATATTTTCATCAATAATATTCTGATTTAATATGGCAGACATACTTAATGCTTTAATATTTGAGAACAAATGAAATATATTTTTTAATTTACTTAGGGTGGTAAATCATCTTTTGATAACTCAAGTACCTTCATATAGTTTATGCTACACCTAATGTTTGCCCCTTCGTTATCTCGATTAAGATAACATGTAACGAGATTAAAATATAACATTCTCTGTCATAACCCACAATTTGACTCCTTTTATTTTTATTTTATAAAAATAAAATAATAATAATAAAAAAAATATATGAAAAAAATGAAGAATAAATTGAAATTTGGGTCAAGACAATCTAAATTGAAAGTTTTGAAGACTTAATTAAACTTTGGATTAGTTTAATTAATTAAATCAAGAGCTTAATTGAAGAATTCATAAGTTTGGGGACTTAATTGAACTTGAAATTAGTTTAATTAATGAAATCAAGGGTCTAATCAAAGAATTATCAAAGTTTAGAGCCATTTAAGGACTGAATTGAATAATTCAAAAAAGAACTGTCTTGTAAATGGTGTTAAAATCCAGGGGCTTGATTATAAAATTGCAAAACTCCAATGACCAAATCATGGCTACTATTTCTCGCCCCCATGATGCATGCCGTTACCAAGCTTCGACCGCATGGCATTCTCTGGCCCTATAAAAGCAATAGAAAGGTCATGGATAAAAAAAGAGGAGAGGGGCCGAAAACACGAAGAAACGGTGGAGAGAGAAGGAGAACGAAAAAAAAAACAATGAGACCACGGGCAGGAAAACCAGTTTAGAGAGAAAAAAAGACTACACAGGGAGACACACAGAGATAGGGGACGAACGAACGAAAGAGAGAAACAAAGGGTGAGACTGTTGTACTTCGCCTTCAGTAGCAGCTCCAGAGCTCCATCTTCAAAAGCCACTGCACTAGAAATAGGGCACTCCACAAGAGAAACACAGGGACGAACTGGGGAAGAGAACGAACGAACAGAGGAATGATTGGACATGGAGAACACGAATAGAGATACAAACACAGAAAATGCAAAAAAACACAGAAAGCAAAAAACAGAGAGAAGGAAGAATAGAGAAAGAACTGAAGAGGGAAGTAACATCGACCCGCCAGCTTCACCATCGTCTTCGTCACCAAGCGCCAGCTTCGCCTCCAGCTGCACTAGGTAACCTCTTTTGTTTTTCCCCGCTCGCAAAATAATTACCTTGTCACTGTGCAAAGCATGTGTGAGTAATTCATGCATGCACGCACACTGACCGGGTTGGTCACTGGCTTGGGCTAGTGACGAGGCCAGGCTCGCTGGGCCCAGCCTAGCCCCGCACAAGATGGTCATACCCAGCTCAAAAAAAGAAAAACATAAAAAAATAAAAAAGTGGGCTTGGACCTCAGGCCCAGCTGGTCCAATCCTCTTTATTTTAGTCCTTTTTATTTTGATATTTGGCCAATTGAGCCCTTTTTTAATATTAGAAAATTCCAAAAAACATTTGTGGATCCTTTTGAATTTATTTGTAAGTCCCATGTATTTTTTTAGGGTATTTCACTATATATTTGATCTATGGATTTTTACTGTAAAATGCAAATCCGATATTTGATACATTTTGTTTTTTTTTAAAGATAAAAAATATGTATGCTTTGTTTTAGATTCATTTTATTGGTTTATGAACTAGCGTCAGAGCAAAGAATACCATAAATTTGTTTTTGTACGTAATATTTACCAACACCAGAGTTGGAAATATCTGTAGCCGAATATTCCCTAGCTCCAGAGTCAGGAATATTATAGGTAGACCATCAAAGATAAAACACAACAAACCTTTAGCAATTTAAGATAAAACTAATGACGCAACCTACCTCGGGTATGACTTTTGAGAGGTGATAATATCTTTCTTTTTGCGTAGCCAATTCCATACCATAGAATCTCTGCTGACTAGTTAAGGTTCCTAGTGACTATAATACTAGGTGATGACTCCTTAAACAAAACTTTTTTTCTAAAAGAACAAGATGCCATAAATCTGTTCTTTTGTAAGAATTTTTTTAAGGGCGCCGCGAGGTCGGGTGCGATACTCTATATAAGATAACTTAGTGATTTCAAGTCTAAACATCACTTACACAACTGTCACGTGAGCCTTTTCATAGACATATGTGATCTCTCCATATATAATTTTCATACGAGTCAGTTTAATGTACATGTCTTATAACAATCACCTATATATTAGCTATAAGTATTCCTTATACCTTAGCTTATGAGAACATTTGCTTCATTTCATAAAGGAAAGAACACAATATGTATCAATCTTTACGGCTATAATAAACGTCAAATATTTAAGAGAGCATCGACCATGAATATTTTAGGAACAATGCTTTGATGCAATAGGAATTCTATAATCATAACAACTTTATAATTTCCTTTGCAAAGCATTTTTGTTCCTTGAACTTTATATTTACTTTAGATTCATAAATCAAATATTAGATTCATTAATCTAATATTATATGAAAATTAAAAATAAATTAAGCCTTTATTAATAATATATATGTATTTACATGAAAATAATTATATTACATATAGCCAACCGATTAGCTACATAACATATTAAACTAACATCAATACCAATCAATACTTGTTTTTTTCAAATGATTTGTTGTTGCCCTCCTTTTTTTTTTTTTATCACAATCATTATCTATAAGATTGACTTTGGATTTGGGTCCTTCAAATTAATGTGATGACATTAGTGATAAAAAGATTCTTAAGTAATGTCGCATATGGACGCGTGATATCGAGGTGGTTGTTGAGAGTCGTTACCTAGTTGTTTGGTTTAGGATCGCTTGGAAAATCAAGTGTACTGGTTTTATCAGAGATTCAAGGATAATAGACTGGTTGTAGCTAGAAGATATTAGCACCCCTAGACTGGTTCCTAACCGGTAGTCTATCTATGACTTAGAATTGAGATTTATTCGCGTGAATAAATCTGGTGTTAAGAATCTATTATGGGCTTGTGTACCAAATAAATTCTTACAAAAAATATTTTTTGTAATTTGAATATTATGGTGAAAAATAGTTCCAATTAAAATTAGTGAATATTTAGAATAACTCTGAGAATTTTCTAGTCAAATCTTGATATTCAAATACTAGCCTCACTTGTAGGTCCAATGTTTTATACCAAAATATTTAACCATTAATTCTCATGAATTAAACTTTTAGTTATTGAAATATTGACCAAATTCTCAAGGATTTAGTAAACTAGTTTTTAATTCCCAAAATGCTACCGATATGATTTTTTATATTTTTAAGAGATTTGATCGTATGCAACTTGATATGGATAAACTACCTAACTAAGTTGAAAGATATCATCTCCCACAGTTAATTCATCGTTCCCATCTTTAATAACCTTGACATGAACCCTGAGTTTGGTTTTCACTACGGATAACCAATAAACTCTTGAATGATCATTTCTAAAGAAAAGAGTGTATGTGCAACAAAATACATATACTACAAAAATATGTAAAAAAAATAAACATTTAAAAATTATGTTCAAATAAAAAGGGTAGATTTGCTTATTTAAGGTGGAGAATCCTCGATAAAATTTGAATTAGAACATGGATACTGACAAATCGAGTGTTGTGGTGGCCGAATTTGTTGGGTGAGGTTGAATTATGTTGAGATTGAGGGGAAGAGGGGGGAGAGGGGGTGGTTGTTTGTTGCAAATAAATAAATAAAAATGCATAAGGAATAAGGAGAAATGTGGAAGGGGAAGAGGAGAGTTGATCGCTAGGTCATAAATGAAATATTATTAATGGATTTACCAACAAAATTATTCTATTGAACATTCCATCGGTCATTCTATCGGTAAAATGTGTCACGTCACCATACAATTTGCTTTTTTGAATCTCACTTTAATATCGTTTGTAATTCTATTGGTATATATCGAGAAATTATTTCTGTCGGTATATTTATGGACAAACTTTACTATCGGGTTAATTATGTCGATAAAGCCATCGGTAAAAGTTACTTGTCATTGTATTTTTCTGGCTTTTTTATTTCTTTTTTCGCATTGTAATTCTCTTGGTAAATACCAACAGAATGTTTCCGTTGGTGTTTACCGATGAATATAACGATGGAAAAGTCTATTGATAAAATTCACCGCAATCTATCGACGAAAAAATTCCATTAGTGTTTTCATTTGTATTTGTCAAATTTCTGGTAGTGAATTAAATAGATTTCAATAAATTAAACAATTTAATTTATTATCAATTCAATAATTGATTAATTTATATTTGAAGATCAGGTGCATCGTTCAGCAACAAGTCATAATCCCCTAAATATTAGAAAAGTCATTAGTGGTTTGACTTAACCTTTCAGTGATTGGTTTCTCAGTGTAATTAATATATTTTCATCAATAATATTCTGATTTAATATTAAAGCATGAAGTTGTTTGCCATTTTAAATCATGTTTGTTCTCTACATAACAATAATTGATTGTTTAAATAAGACTTGTAACTCTTTTCAAATCTCATTCCACCTTTGCCAAGGATTTATTAGTCAATAATATTTAAGAACAAATAAAATATATTTTTTTAATTTACTTAGGGTGATAAATCATCTTTTGATAACTCAAGTACCTTCATATAGTTCATGCTACACCTAATGTCTGCCCCTTCATTATCTCGATTAAGATAACATGTAACGGGATCAAAATATAACATTCTCTATCATAACCCAAAATTTGACTCTTATTTTTATTTTATAAAAATAAAAAAATGATAATAAAAAAATAAATGAAATAAATGAAGAATAAATTGAAATTTGGGTCAAGACAATATAAATTAAAAGTTTTGGGGACTTAATTAAACTTTGGATTAGTTTAATTAATTAAATCAAGAGCTTAATTGAAGAATTGATAAGTTTGGGGACTTAAATGAACTTGAAATTAGTTTAATTAATGAAATCAAGGGTTTAATCGAAGAAATACCAAAGTTTAGAGCCATTTAAGGACTGAATTGAATAATTCAAAAAAAGAACTGTCTTGTAAATGGTGCTAAAATTCAAGGGCTTGATTACAAAATTGGAAAACTCCAATGACCAAATCGAAAATAGCCATTTGAATTGGGAAAACATAGCCGTTTCAGAAAAAAACTATTCATTGCCTTCTTCCTCAGAAACCGTTTCAGCAGTAAAGGCACTAAAACTGTTTCAGTTATGGGGCACGTCTCACGGCTACTATTCCTCGCCCCTATGATGCATGCCGTTACCAAGCTTCAACCGGGCACTCTCTGGCCTTATGAAAGCTAGAGAAAGGCCATGGACAAAAAAAGAGGAGAGGGGCCGAAAACACGAAGAAATGGTGGAGAGACAAGGAGAACAAAAAAAAAAAAAAAACAGAGAGACCACAGACAGGAAAACCAGTAGAGAGAGAAAAAAAGACTACACAGGGAGACACACAGAGACAGGGGACGAACGAACGAACGAGAGAGAGAAATAAAGGGTGAGACCGTTGTACTTCGCCTTCAGTAGCAGCTCTAGAGCTCATCTTCAGAAGCCACTGCACTAGAAACAGGCCACTCCAGGAGAGAAACACAGGGGCGAACTGGGGAAGAGAACACATGAACAGAGGAACGACTGGACAGGGAGAACACGAACAGAGATACAAACACAAAAAATGCAAAAAAACACAGAAAGCAAAAAACAAAGAGAAGGAAGAATAAAGAAAGAACTGAAGAGGGGAGTAGCATCGACCCGTCAGCTTCACATCGTCTTCGTCGCCAAGCGCCAGCTTCACCAGGTAACCTCTTTTGTTTTTCCCCACGCGCAAAATAATTACCCTGTCACTGTGCAAAGCATGCGTGAGTAATTCATGCATGCACGCACAGGGACCGGGCTGGTCACTGGCTTGGGCCAGTGACCAAGCCAAGCTTGCTAGGCCCAGCCCAAACCCGTACAGGCTGGTCAGACCCAACTTAAAAAAAGAAAAAATTGAAATAAAAAACTGGGCCTGGACCTCAGGCCCAGCTGGCCCAATCTTCTTTATTTTAGTCCCTTTTATTTTGATATTTCGCCAAACGAGCCCTTTTTTAATGTAAAAAAATTCCAAAAATATTTGTGGATCCTTTTGAATTTATTTGTAAGTCCCATGTATTGTTTTTAGAGTATTTCACTGTATATTTGATCTATGAATTTTTACTGTAAAATGCAAATCCGGTATTCGATATATTTTTTAAAAAAGACAAAAAAATATGTATGCTTTGTTTTAGATTCATTTTATTGGTTTATTAACTGGCGCCATAGCTAGGAATATCATAAGAGTTTTTTTATATGTAATATTTATCAACGCTAGAGTTGGAAATATTTATAGCCGAATATTCCCTGACACCAGAGTCAGGAATATTATAGACAGACCATCAAAGATAAAACACAACAAACCTTTAGCAATTTAAGATAAAACTAATGATGCAACTTACCTCAGGTAGGACGTTTAAGAGGTGATAATATCTTTATTTTTACGTAATCAGTCCCGTACCATAGAATCTCTGCTGACCAGTGAGGGTTTCTAGTGACTATAATACTAGGTGAAGACTCCTTAAACAAGACTTTTTCCCTAAAAGAACAAGATGTCAGAAATCTGTTATTTTGCGAGAATATTTTTAAGGGCGCCGCGAAGTCGAGTGCGACACTCTATATAAGATAACTTAGTGATTTCAAGTCTAAGCATCACTTACATAACCGTCACGTGAGCCTTTACATAGATATAGGTGATCTCTCCATATATAATTCTCATATGGGTTAGTAATGTACATGTCTTATAACAATCACCTATATATTAGCTCTAAGTATTCCTTATACCTTAGCTTATGAGAACATTTACTTCATTTCATGAAGGAAAGAACATAATATGTTTCAGTCTTTACAACTCTAATAAACGTCTAGTATTTAAGAGAGCATCGACCATGAACATTTTAGAAACAATGCTTTGATGCAATGAGAATTCCATAATCATAACAACTTTATAATTTCCTTTGCAAAGTATTTTTGTTCCATGAACTTTATCTTTATTTTAGATTCATAAATCAAATATTAGATTCATTAATCTAATATTATATGAATATTGAAAATAAATTAAGCCTTTATTAATAATATATATGTATTTACATGAAAATAATTATACCACATATAACCAACCGATTAGCTACATAACATATTAAACTAACATCAATACCAATCAATACTTGTTTTTTTCAAATGATTTGTTGTTGCCCTCATTTTTTTTTATCACAATCATTATTTAAAATATTGACGTTTGATTTGGGTCCTTCAAATTAATGTGATGAAATTATGCACATGGACGCGTGATATCGGGGTGGTTGTTGGGAGTCGCTACCTAGTTGTTTGGTTTAGGGTCGCTAGAAAAACCAAGTGTACTGGTTTTATCAGAGATTCAAGGATAAGAGACTGATTGTAGCTAGACGAAATTAGCACCCCTAGACTGGTTCCTAACCAATAGTCTATCTATGACTTAGAATTGAGATTTATTCGTGTGAATAAATCCGGTGACGAATAAATCTGGTGTTAAGAATCTATTATGGGTTTGTGTACTTAAATAAATTCTTATGAAAAATATTTTTGGTAATTTGAATATTACGGTGAAAAATCGTCCCAATTAAAATTAGTGAATATTTAGAATAACTCTGAGAATTTTCTAATCAAATCTTCATATTCAAATACTAGCCTCACTTGTAGGTCCAATGTTTTATACCAAAATATTTAACCATTAATTCTCATGAATTAAAATTTTAGTTATTGAAATATTGACCAAATTCTCAAGGATTTAGTAAAGTAGTTTTTAATTCCCAAAATGCTACCGATATGATTTTTTATATTTTTGAGAAACTTGATCGTATGCAATTAAAACATTTTAAAAAACATATAAGAAAATACAAACATACGCACTCTCTGTTTTTTTTAATTATATTTTACTCACACACACTTACAACTACATTTTTACAAATCATCAAAATTCAAAATAATTCAATTAAACATGTTCAAAAATTCACAAATTAATATGAGAAATTGCTGGGAGTTCAAGAATAGTGTTGGGATGCTTTTGAGTTGTAGGAACAACAGTGACGCGTGGATCTCAAGCATCATTACTACTAGCGGCGTATGAACCCATATGTCGTCGCCGATGAAAACAAGAAAACTGGTGGATCAGAAATATCTTCTTCTTTTCTCTCCTCTTGTTCCCATGGTTGCTCTCACCCGACCTGCAATGCAAAGAAAAAAAGGCACAAACAATATTTTTACTTTTTTTTAGAGGTATCAAGTATATGTTCTTAAAAATTGAATTATTTTATCTTTGAAACGCTTAACTCATCAGTCTCATATTTTAGTATTTTTGACCAAATTTGATTGATTTTGACCATGTCTTTTGCCCCCAAAGAGTCTCATAACTAACGTAATTATTGTCATTGCAAAAATATTGTCAAAAAAATCATTGAGCCAAAAAGTTTGTTAGATGAAGTTTAATAAATATTTTATATTATTATCTAATACCATTTAAAAAAAATATCATAGTCTAAAAATTTGAATTGTTAAATAAAATTCAATAAATAATTTTATATTACCCATGACAAATAATGATCTAGAAAGCATCAAATTTTGGAAAAGAGGTTTATTGCATGAGATATAGTGAAGTACCAACGTTTTTTTTTCTTTGCTGTAATTGTTTCTGAAATGTTCAAAGGTCATTGATTGCATGTTATTGACAAAAGCAATGGGAACGAAAGACTGATAGACATGGATGATTTAGTTTAAACTGGAATCTAGTTCAAGAAACACATGGAGAAACACCGTCTTTAAGGAAAAACATGCATGCTTTCACTACCGGTCTGGTTTAGAACATGGTTTTACTTTCCATTATAGATGATGTTCCCACTTGTGATCCGTTTACATTGATTGACTCAAGTACGTATGTAAAGGCATGTAAAGTTGTAACAAAAATAAAAAAAATGGGTTGGAAAAAAGAAGAAGGTTTTAATCTTATTTGAGTTTTTTTTTAATTAACATGAATGTTTGAGTCAGTTTGTACATATCTCGACTAATTCTTAAAATTAATGACCATGTAAGTCTCTAATAACTTCAAGAGAATTTAAACCTATAATTATTAAAAAATAAATTTAAAACTTAATTATTTCAGCTATCTTTGAAATTATATAAATAGAGTGAGCTCTATCTATTTCTCAAATGAGCGTACTCCAAACTAAAAAAACATCCTATCAATGGCTAGCCATGTTTGGACTAGGCTTGAACGACTTTTCTTTTTTCCTTATCTATGTCCAAGCCTGAAATGAACTAACCCGCCTCGGCCCTGTATCATTGCTTGAGAATATATTTTTGTTAAAGTAATTCAGATGAAACATAAAAGGAGGCTAGAATTCTGAATAATATGTTTATTATGAATGCTTAAGTTAACCTAAATACAAAGGAATTATATATAGGTTAAACTGAAAATACTATTCTAC
>Ga0307517_10003472_pt1 | contig 24491 bp, 15 predicted proteins | sample 23_EM_MG_FD_194515 | JGI IMG/M metagenome (GOLD analysis project Ga0307517, IMG submission 194515) | Populus trichocarpa ectomycorrhiza microbial communities from riparian zone in the Pacific Northwest, United States - 23_EM | ecosystem: Host-associated > Plants > Roots > Unclassified | place... | reverse complement strand
GGCCTAGGATATCGAGTTTTGTGGCAAAGAAAACACTCTTTCTTGGGTTGGCATAATAGCCGGCGTTCTGCAGCTTACTGCAGGCATTCGTAACGTCCTTAACATGCTCTTCAAAGGTGTCACTGAAAACAAAAATATCGTCAATGTAGACCCATATGTTCTTGCCTAATTCGTCATGGAATAGGTCCTCCATAGTTCTCACAAAGGTTCCGGGAGCATTCATGTCTCCTTGCATCATGACCTGGCTGGTAAAGCCGCCGAAGGGTGTCTTGATAGTGTTGTACTTCACATCATCTGGATGTACTCTGGTCTGGAAATAGGCGTCACTGAGATCTATCTTGCTGCGGAATCGTCCTCTGGCTACCGCATTTAGTATAGTGTTTTGTTCTGGGATCTGTGTGTGATCGGCCTGGGTGTTATCATTCCTGAAGCGGAGGTCTACCAGGGGTCGGATTCTGCCATCGCTTTTGGCTTCCACAAACATGCTGGCTCCTCCGGGCACACTGGTCCTATGGAGGATACCGGCGTTCATCTGCTTGTTGATCCATGCCTTGTATTTGGGCATCAAGGCCTGTGGCGCTTTGAAGGTGGGTGTCTTGAGAAGCTTCGTTGGGTCTATGAGGCTTATCGTGTGCATTATCTTGCGTACTGGGGGCACTTCCTCAGGTACTTCTTTGACAAATACCTTGGGGAACATTGCTAGGAAGTCTGGTACTTCCTGTGGCTTCGTCATGGCTGATCTAGACTCTCTAGATTTTCCGTCACAGGTAACTCTGACCTTGTACTTGGAGAAGTAAATGCTGTTCTTTTGGGAATCGATGACCGCTCCTAGCCTTATGAGATCGTCCATACTGATGAGGATATCGTAGTCTGATACTGGCGTGACTAGCATAGGCACCTTGTCGACTCTCATCTTGCCTAGCTGAATCATACCCTCAACAGAGAAGTTGCTAGTTGATCGCGATCCTTTAACTGCCATCTTCAAAGTGACGGGATTCTTCCTCGCGGTGTAGGGGATGTTGTGTGTTGTAACGAATTGGTTGGATATCAGGGTACCACTAATGGTACCTGTATCTGCGAGGGCTCTGGCCGGCTTGCCATTGATGTTGATAGTGAATTCGAGTGCTTGGAATGGCCTATCCTTAGGCGTGCCTACTGTAGTCTTGTAGGTTCTGACAGAACCGCTAGCGTCTAGCTCCTCGGTGCTGTCTGTATCGGGTTCATATTCGCCTTCGCTGCTGTCTGGGCTTTCCTCAAAGAGGCGAACATGGTTGGTCTTAACTTCTTTCTTTGGGCATTCATTTGCCATGTGTCCGCTTTCGCCACAGTAGAAACAGGCTCCTTCTGCCTTTCGGCGGTCCATTTCAGCCTTACTTGGCTTGTTAGCCTTGGTATAGGTCCTCTTCTTAGCGGGGGCCTTTCCTTTGCCTGTGTTCCTGGGCCTTTATGTGGTAGAGGGTTTGCGGTAGGTATTCTCTTTCTTTGGTGTATGGGTTTTGCTGCTAGAAGCCTTGCTTCTATCGCTGCCTTTGTAGCCACCAGTTCTATACATGGTAGCGTCATAGCGTTCTGCTACAGCCACCATCTGGTCCCAGGAATCTGCTGGTCTGATCTGGGGCTCAACATTGCGGCGTAATCTAGAATCCATAGCATCGAGAAATGGCTGTTTCTGTGCATAATCTGAGATGGATCCATTTGGGAGGGATGCTTTGAGGTCCGCTAGCTCTCCAGCCATCTTCGTTATGCGTGCTAGCTGTCCACCTACTGTCTGGCAGACATTCTGCCATTTGTGATAGGTGTCATCAGTGTTTGTAGAGGCTTCGAATAGCTGCTGAAAGCGGTGTGTCAGCTGTGGTAGGGTGAGGTTCTCTTCCTGTGTGTCTATGGTCTGAATGCGTTGTTTGCTTTCCCTTCTGTGTAAAAGCCATAGTAGTCTGCCACTCCAGGGGAGTCATCATTCAGTCCAGATCTCACCAGGTATGTTTTGACTGTTCTGAGCCATCGCTTGAGTTTGTCTGGTTTGAGGTCTTCGCCTTCACCGCTAAAGAAAGGCGGCTTAGGGGGCTTAGGAGGGGGCAACCTGGCCGGGCCTGGGTCTGCCATGGTGCCTGTAAGTGGGTCTGGGTCTGGAGGTGGTGGGTCTGTTCGTTCAGGGGGCTCTCTGGCGCTCCTGGATCTTAAGGGTCTTTCTGGTGTGTCTGGGATGAATGTGCCAGGTAGCGATTGTTCTCAATGCTCTCGGGAGGGCGCTCTAGTTGGTGTCTGACTTCCAAAGATTCCTAGAATGCTAGGTGCTCGCCACCTGCTTGTTGTGGGGCGTTCTGGTGGGCCTTCAGTTTCCGAAGTTTGCTGGGCTGCTGCTCTTGCGGCTGCTATTTCCTCAAGCCGCCGGGGTTCTCTTTGAATGAGTTCCTCAGCTGTGAGGTTGTGGTCTTCGTCCTAATCTGTATCTAGATCTGCTGGGAGGAGGTGAGTGGTTCTTGCTGGTGTATCTGCTGAGCCTGGCGTGGGCCCAGGGGTTGGTTCCTGTGTGGTTGGTTCTGGAGTATCGTCTGTAGGTTCTACCGATGGACGATTGTAGGCCCTGCCGGACCTGGTAACGCTTCTGCACCTGCGTTCTGCTATTGTGAATGTAGCACCTGAGCCGGGAGTTCCTTTTCCTGCCGCTCCTGCTTCTAACTAGTTATCAAGATACTGGGAGGGTGATCAATCCTACCAGGCTGTTCCCAATCCTGAGAACAAAGGGGTTTCACCTGCTGTAGGCAAAAGAATGTAACAGGTTTATTCCTGTCTAACGAAAATACAATAGGACCGGCGATAGGCCTGCTAGCGCTGGTACTAAGGGAGGCTTCAAGGGACTGGAGGTAAGAGATAATAGTTGAAGGACAAATAGAACTCAGGGATTGCCGTTCAACCAAGTGTATTCTTAGACTGAAGGTCTGTCGAAGTCTGCTGTCTCCTGCTAGCCAGGAGACTGGTTTAAATACAAAACCCAAGAGCGATAGCCTTCCTGCAATCACAATCATTTCCAGTAGCTGCGCACATACCGGAATCCTGTAATCCTGCAAGACCAAAGAAAGAAACAAACAGTGCTCAGCCTTCGCCAGTGTTACATGACCATTCCATACCCGGAATCCTAAATATAAACTTCCAACAAAGGAAACTAAACATAGCAATACGATAGCATAGCCTCTCTGACTCAGAGGTAGTGGCGGAGCTGAAATCAAATCAAATAAACTAAATATTAATCAACTAAACATAGGAGATCCTGCACTGCCCGCTCCTGTGTACCGTTACCGGAACATGTACACATGTTACACCGCCGGTCCCTGCAGGTGACAGCGAATACCTATAGGTAACGCCAGTCATTACTCAGGACAACTGGGCGTTGTAGGGGATGCCCGGCCTTACTAATGACGGCTGGGCCCTGCAGGTGACACCCGCCAATTCAAAAAACGGCCAGGCCCTACCGGGAGGTACCATTTCCCGCAAGACTGGAGGGCCGCTCCGTCAACCTACTGTTTTACCGTGAATATCGTGGACAGACGCCTTCCCCGGCCGTCCATACCACCCCTGCAGGTGACGGAGGGGAATATTCAACGCCAGGGCCTTGCTGTCCGCCCCGGACAGTTGGGAACACTGAATATGATATCTGATTGAACAAAGGGTGCGCAGCTCGAACTTCAAATGGGAGCTGGTAGGTATGGACAATAGTATTCGAAAATGCATAACAATCCACCAATAGCTATCCATGCACCGTGACGATTCTATAGGCTATCTTAGGTATTGATGCAATTATACACAAACTAAGCATCTCTCAGAAAAGAGACAAACCTGGAAGGATAGCTTGTAGATTGGGAGATTGATATAAAGCCAGATGATTGCTGCCGAACACCCCTCTTGGATGATAAGGGTCATAATGAGGGAGACTTTAAATTCAATTCTGACTGAAACCCGTTGACCCTGACAAGCCAGATAAGCATGGTTGAATTCCCTGTTGTGTGCTGCTAGGTATGGCAATCACGGAGTGGTGAAATAATTGCTTGGACTGGAAAAGATCACACCTGTATTTTACATGTATGGTAATCCACGATGTTTGCTTCTTCCAAGTATTGGAGGTGAATATAATAGCTGAGAGCAAATTTGCTACCTTTTCTAACAGTACCTTCATCATCTATTATGATTTCAATATTGACTCCAAGCCTGACTGGTCAGTGAAGGGGCTTCTGATACAACTATCAGTCACAAAATATCACAATATTAGGCTTGTACATATAAGAAAATAATAAAAATCAAAGGATACCCTTGACCGGTCGGTCGAGGGGCTGCTAGTTTTCTACTACTGTGGTTATTATCCATCATTCACGTTATGGTAACCAACGTTTATTCCACTACTAAAGTTAAAATAATTGGCATGTTTAAATAGAATTGACTTAATCCCTGCACTTGAATAGTTTGGGCTGTTTGGGCGGCCCGGGCTTTTTCGGGTCGGGTCGGGTTCGGGTCGGGCCCACCATGGTTTGGGCCGGGTATGGGCCGGGCTTAAGAATTTGAACCCCGGGCCGGCCCATTGCGAGGCTTGGTTGTGTGACACATGTACGCTCCATCTCTTAGTTCCCAACCTTTAGTACCTCTAGCTCAAGTTCCTGCATCATCTCAAAACATCTCCGCTGCACCTAACCTTTTGTCCAAACACACCACCACCTCAACTCTTATGTTCTCCCACATTCTCCAAACAACCTTCTCCTGCGCCAAACGTCCCCTGTTGTAGTTCGTGTCGTAGATATGGATCCTTCGTGAAAACTCTAATATAGAGGAGGTGGGGAACTCACGAAGTAACGTTCTGAAAAACCACTCCACCTAGCAGTGTGACCGAGGCCGGCGCTGCCGCTCCCGAAGCAACCCCCCTGAACGAGGGGTGCACAGGCATAACTAGCACATAGGAAGCACTAGTAGCCAGTTTCAAGGGATCACCGTCGAAATCTCTCTTGGAGCGATTCAGGTTGATAGCTTTCAGTGTCCACCAGCAGTCGCTGCTGTAGTTGATACATCAGCTGCGGTAGCCCGCGAGGCTGCTAGGGAACGTTTTGCCGCCATGGTCGGAGAGGAGGGGTGTTATGTACGAACAAAAGGTGAACCCTCCTGGTTCTCCCCCTCGCTCCGCTTCTGTTTGGGACACCCTTGGTCATAGTACGGTAGCCCTGCTGTCAACCCTTTATCTACTACCTGAGGCTGCGTAAGCGAACTCCCCGGTAAGGGGAGTATTGTTGCTTCGTCGGCCTGGGTGGAGGGATACTCCAATGCTGTGGAAACTGGAACAAACCATTTCATAGCAGGTGCACTAGTGTTTTGTTTTATTTGTCAGTTTAGTAGTTGTGATCACTTACTTTACTTTACATCTGTGGTATGATACACTTGCCTGTTAAGATTAAATTCGTTTTTTATTATAACATAGCTCGAAGATTGGTGGAATGGTGTTCTTCCCGGTCATGAAGTAGCCCTTGCCTGGTCGGCTGTCAGTCAGTTTTCCTGCATGCTGAGATGTGACCAGTGTTCCCAACCGTCCAATCGGTCCGTCTTCGGGGGAGGACGGGACGGACTACGACTCATGGTCGGTCTTTTTGGGGGTGCTAGGATGGACTACGCCCGAGAAGGTGAGGACCGAAAGGACTATAGGGGACTATAGTCCCGCGCTTGGACCCCCCGTACCAGCCAAGCCGAAACCACGCACCCCCAACGAATTCTTTTCACATCATGAGACATCACTTGTGCAGTCCCAGACTGTCCCCTGCTGTCCACCCCCCATACCCTGAACTAACATATCTCGCCCTGAGGGGTCCCTGTCCTGCACGTAGGCCACGCCGGACAGACTACGGAGAGCCGTCCCATCCCATCCGGGGTGCTTGGCAGTGACCCCGGTTGACCCCCGCACGGTTGGGAACACTGGATGTGACAGTGGGGACTTGTTAGAGGAGGAGGGATATCAGGATAGAACTAGATCAGAGGAAAATGCACACCAGCAACATTGCTGCAAAAGAAATTTGAAATCGTATTACGCTGAAAATAACCAAATATTCAAGTTTGGGTGGTAAAAACTGAAGTAACTCAACACAGAATGGTGGTAAACTACCCAAACTCATTGAAGAAGATTAAATGGTAACTCACTTACAAGCACCCCATTATCCAAAGAAAAGAAACTCAGACAATCAGAAAATAAAACCAACAAGACAAAATAAAGTAAAAAAACAAAAAAGCTTAAACTGTATGAAGCACCAGCCAAGCCACCATTATTCCATCAAATGATCAGCGTTGGAAAAGTGATGCACCAGTCATGAAAACTGGGAACACCTGAGTGAAGAAGTCGTAAAGGGCAGCCAAATATGTGGTTGGTGCAGATGTGATAGGCTAATAGCCTAGACGCTCCAGTTCCCAATCTGACGCTATTGATTGTTAATCAACAATGGAAAGAACTCAGGGTAAAATAATAACCAAAACTTACAATTGTGAAATACAAGGGCCTTTTGTGCTGGAGTAGCCATATGCCAGTCACCTGGGGATATACCCCATAGGAATCGGAAGGATCGCTCCACAATATGACGTAACCGGCTATCACAATGCGAAACAATCCCCAGCACATCATCACCAGTAACTTGATGTGCAACTGTATTCCGGGCATCAATTACCCTTGACCACTAATTGCCATAGTTAGCAAAAACTATGAGTCTCTCTCACCCTTTACTATAGTTGTAATAGGAGGAAAATAAAACATACAGAATCTGCCAACTCAACCATTTGCCCCTCATTCTCGCAACCATATTTGCTGAACTCACCCTTTGCATTCCAGATTTTCTTCCTACGGGTGTCATTGCTCTTTGCTAACTCCCTTTGTTCCGTCATACCAGCCCCTCTCTTGTATGTAGCCTTCAGGACAACAGCAGCAACAATTGGGACTTTGGTCTCTCTTATTATTGCATTTAGTTCTTTTCCCAACTGCTTAGTCTTGGTTGTTTCATCCTTCAGCTTCTCTTTTGTGCTTTTTAAATCCTTGCTCATCTCTTGATTCTCCTTCTTTGCCTTATTGTACTTCTCTTGCAATTTCTTCATTGCTTTCTTCTCCACTTCCAGATCCTGAGTCAGCTTTGCAATTATCTCATGGGTGTCTTGCTGTTGTGCTTGCTGTTTCTCCTTTCGCTTGAGTTTATTGCTTGGTGCCCCCATGATGAAATACAGGAATATAACTGCCTACAAGACAAATTTATTTGCAGGTCAGTGGGTGTGGAAGAGTTAGGAAGGGGGGTGGGGGATAATTCCTACTGGGGTTCTGAGTGAAATTGAATAGGTGATGTTGAGCAGGTATAGAGGAGGTCGTAAGCGGGTACGGTAGGTAATTGTATAATAATCGCACAGGTGGGCCAGTGCCTCAGAGCAGAGATAGCGGAGGTACAGGGCATGCTCACATGTATCAAGGAACACGAGAGTGTCAGTAGTGTTCTAGGGCATGAACACATGAGTAGGGGATATGGAGAGACCTAGGGCTATCGCATGTGCGAGCATCGTTTTCACTACTTAATTCGAACCGTAGGTAGCAACCTCCATAGAGAATACATACCACAACCTCTCATAGCCTAGATTGGCACGGTCCTTTTACATAGTAATAAATAAATATTGAATCCACCCGACAACACCTCCGAGCACACGATTATTAGCGAGCCTCCATCAGTAGCGTGAGAGAATGGTAGCAAAATCACGGAAGTATCTATCCCTCACCTTTGCCAGTCACATTCTTCATCACTAGTCCAGCAGGAGTTACCATCACTATATTTGACCACGCCAGAAGTTGGGAATCAGCTTAACCGTCGTACTACTAGTATACACTATAGAAACGCCTGACAACAGTCTAGCAGTGTCGATATCCCGGGAATCTCATCCCTATTCACATCGTTTGACTCTATCCAGATCCCTCTGGCATGGCATATATCATCCTCCCACAAAGGATGCCCCACATTGGGGATCCAAATCTGAACAGTCCCTGGAAGCTTTGCGTTCTACTCCGAAGGCTCCATCCTTCCCACCTTTTGTTTGTTCGTGCTTCTGACACCTAGGCAATTCTTCATTGGTCGCAGCTGGTATATCCCCCAGTATGCTGCCGCCACCACTGGCACCACCCCAACGCCCAGGAAGACAAGTAGGAATACTCACACAATTTCTTCAAACATGCAGCCCCAGCCATTATGCGTGTCCCCGCCTACCATCTGCATCTCCGAAGCCGTTTCCAGGATACCCCGCGCAACCCCGCCACCAAACCCCCGCCACCGAGCCGGTCACCAGCCCCGCAGGGGCGAATACGTTGATACCATCCCCGGAGGGTATTGTAGGCCCAGTTGTAGCACTCTCGATAGGGTGCCCGGCAACTTCATCGTAGTTATGTAGTTCCCGTCCGTAACGTCTGAGGACCAGCAGACCTCCAGAGAACACGGTTAAGTGACCCGAGAAGATCAACGAGATATCCAGCCCAACACTTGCCCAGGGCTTGAATACACATTGGCGTGTCTTGCGCAGATGCGACATCTCACAAGAACCTCACGGTTCCCACTAGCACCGGCCTCTAGGAACAAACCGTATGTCGAATTAGACTATCTTCCTAACAGGCCACAGGCTACGAATTGACAAAGTCGATATCAAGCCCAAGAAGCTCTGAAATAGAAGTCTCTAGATACTTAGATTTCTCGGGATTGCCCTCGATGCCGCTCACACTGTGCGGTTCAGGGCGGCATTTCTCGATGTTTGGCCTTATTTACAGTTCTCCAAGAGCAGAGTTTCGAAATTTCATCAGCCCACATTTATTCCCATTCCGATGTCCACGCTTGGTGTACCCAGGGGCTTGCACCTGGCCCAGACCCCCGTGAAGCGCAAAACTAGGCGCTCATCCTCAGGTTGACCCTTGTCGATTTCTGGCGCAGCGCGAACATGAAGTTTGACTGCGTCGGCTTCCTCAGGCGAGAGGGCTAGGGTGCGCGCAGTGCTGAGAGTAGTGCGAGTTGTTTGACTCGTCATTATACTGTATTTATTTCAAGCACTGGTTGAAGGGGGTGGGGTTCAGTCGCAATTGTAGTGGTTAAGATAAGTCGTCTGCGTTTCTGATTGAGTTTGTTTGCCCGCGATGGGGAGCTAGTTTGGGCCCCGGCGATTAATAGATGTGGAGATAATTCTCCGGGAAAGTAAAATCTTGATATTTGGACAGAAGACAGCCGGTGTTTGCAGTGTTCTCAACGGGGCAGTCCGTCCGTCCTGAAGGCGGACGGCGGTGGACGGCGTTAAGCGGTCCCGTCCGGTCTTTTTCAAAACTTGCCCTGCGCCCCGGTGCGAAGGACTATAAGCCCCGCCGTCCCCCGCCGTCCACCGTGAAACATGTTTCATGCCAAGGAACACTCCCGAATTAGTAAGGAATCTCGCCTCGGGGCAAGATTGCTTATGTCATCCTAGCTTTCCTCAGTGCCTGGAGGCGGGAATATTCTTATTATTCTTATAGCAGGAATCCGAGTGCTAGTATATGATAGAAAAAAAGAAGCATAGGGGAACATACAACGAGCACAACACCACCAGGTTTTTCCATTAGAAGTTGTACACTCTGAACCATTTTCAGAACAGACGCAACTCTTTCTCATCTTACGCCTTCTCTCATAAATCTTAGATGGTTTCTTGTGATGCAGGCTCCGTGTGTTTATCCGACATGTTTTCCTAGCTTGGATCAGGGCTTAATGATGCAAGAGAAGTAAGAAACGTTGCAATAAGAGGATGGTAGGTAGGTACGATTTCTGGATTAAGCGATATGCCCGATGCCCGGCCCTAGCGGTATATTATGGGATATATTCTACACCTATTTATCTCTCCTAGATAGCCTCAGGTTTATTTTAATCTTATTAGATGAATTTCTGTATTTGCTCGAGAAGGGTGTCATGAAATGCTGTAGATAGGATTCATAGTCCCCTGTAGTCACCGGCAGTAACCCACAGTCACTCGCAGTCCCTGGTCGTCCCCCGTAGTCCCCCGTAGTCCCCCGTAGTCCCCCGTAGTCCCCTGCCGTCCCCCACGCTAAAAATGTCTTACCTTGCAGGGCCCGCCGTCCGCCACAAAGACGGCCGTCCTGAGGTTTCCAGGACGGGTGTGGACCGCATTTTGCCATCCCGTCCGGTCCAGGGCTCTTGGCAGTCCCCCCGTCGGGCCCTACGGGGGCCCCGGACCGTTGAGAACACTGGGTGTTTGGCTTGACTCATTTTTCGGTGGGTGAGCGGTACGAGGTTCATTTCGTCCCGGAGATTTTGTCGGGATGCTCTGCGGGTTCATTGCATTCTGGAAATGGGGAGCGACAAGATTGGACTCTGTGGTTCGTGACCAGTGAAGTTTAATTAATCCCTGCTACCTGTGTAGGTAAGATACCGGAGATCATTTCTGTCCGCCTTTCCGACTGTCTGTTATGGAAATTCTCTGGCGATCATTCCGCGCTACATGTTATTTCCTTTGCACCTTCCCTATCTTGCTGCTCATTTATGACTACCTTCATTTGCGACTCCTGGTTAATAAGTAGTGATGGGCACGATCATGCTCGATCATAAATTTTTGGTGTGCTCGAGCACGATTTATGCTCGAGCATGGGCTAAATTTTCTGCTCGATCATGATCGTGCCCATCACTATTAATAAGAGCCGAGAACTTGACATATGATACCCGGTTATTATCCCATGGAGCTTCTGAAAGAGTGAAATTCGCTACCAAGGCGCTTGGTTCAGATTAGAGAGAAGATTACTGTTTAGGGCTATAGATTCGGGCTTCCACCGGGAGAGTAACTCAGCATCACCACAACAGCCAATCGCCAAAGAATCACATCCCTCGAATAATTCCAAAACAGGATTAACATGCCTGGTCAACAATTTTACTGTTTCTCACGCTCAAAGGGGCGCCCTGTAAGAGGGTTCGCATTATGGTCTGCAATGATTTGTGGACTGTTTTGGAATTGTGTCCCTGTATGCTTGATATCGTTTAACCTTATTCTTTCTTGTTACTTCTTTCATGAAACGCTCTACTGCACCTTCCTTGGTCTCATTCGAAACTCTATCTCCTTGGAGGTGAAATTTTCTTTCGTGTTTCAGCCAGAGAAAAATTTCTTCATCTGTGGGTGGTGACCGAGTTTTCGCCCACACTAGCATGGCATTAGGAAGGCGGATCCTATGACAAAGGACCTGATCATCTCGCTAGAAATGTTATGCAAATCCGAACGTCTATCAAGTGCCTAAGTGAATTGCCTAATTCTAATCAATCTCTTTTCCGATTACGTTACATATTTTACTCCCTTTACTCGGCCTGAATCTTTACAGACTGCACAGAAAAGAAATGGGAATAGGGGAGGAACAAGAGCCAGAATTGGGACGTTACTTTACAATCTCGCTGGAGGTAGGAACCTTGAGCTCAGATGGGAAAGTTTTTGTATTTTATATGCAGATCCTATGCTTCGCCAAAGACAGGGAGAATGAACAACAAATATACAATTGTCAGAATTCAAGAATATTTATCCTGCTTGTCTTCGTTTTCATTCTCATTTCAACAGTGTGTTGTTCGTGCTATTGAAAATGGGCACGAGTCTTTCAGTAGTTTTCAATTCATTATACCCCACTACCGCAAACTATTGGTGGCCTTTATGGGGGCAGCATCACCAGTACAGTAGGAAAGGGTCTCCAAGTGCACCTGAGTTCTGTCGCTTACCGGTTATGATTATGAGGTATCACTCAGATTTCCTAATTTGTGCTAGTTTCGACACATAGCTGACCCGTTTTAGAAGCGTGCCCGGTGTTCCGAACCGTCGGAGGTTGGACCGGACGGACCGCCGGTGGTAGTCCGTCTTTTTTCGAGCCATGGACGGACTATGGGAAATGGAGTAGGCCCTGTAGGGCCCTGTGGAATTTTCCTCTTTAGATAAGTTCTCCACTATTTTAGAAACTTCAAGTTAATAATTTCATCATGCTCATTGTACAGTACCGGGACAAAACCTTTCGTCCGATGCCCTTTTACACCAAAAATGGACATTTTTAAGCAAACAATTCTCAACACTGCTTATATAAAAACACTTGAAATCTTTCTATCAGCTAGAGAATCACTATCTGTTCAAACCTCTATAAGTAGAAGTGTAAGTAATCAAAGCCGCCTTCATGGTTCGTGATTGCATCAACTGGTGTGAAAGTGACTTAGATTTTTGTATGTGGCTCCATACAAAAAAGTACATGACAACGGATACCAGATACTTAAATGATCTTTTCTCCACCACTCGGTGATATTTAAAGATTCTGTAAATTTCTTCATGTTATCTATGGGTTTGCTAATGTAAGGACATATTTTTGCTGATTCTCATGGACATTGGGCAATGAGAGAGGGTGGTGAAAATGGGCACTTTTGGTGTAAAAAGTGCATCGGACGAAAGGTTTTGTCCTAGTACTGTATATGATCAAATCATACTGCGTATGTGTAAACTAATAAGCAAGAAAGCATAATGATAGGGTAATAATCCTAGTATGATAGGAGAACTTTCTGCCGAGAAGTCGACAGCACTTGATAATCTATTTAACATTCTTCTTTTTCTTGTGGGAATATTATTTATTATCTCGGTTACAGGGCATCATCGTTTATCACTCATACTTTGTCTGCAGTCCCCGGCCATCCTGACTCAGCCCTAGCGGTTCTCACCCCTGGCCGTCATTACCCATCCCCAGCTCTCCCCTGTAGCCCCCCTTGCTTTTGACAACACTGTTGAGTGTAGTGGGGTACGGGCGATCACCCTAGTTGTGTTGTGGAAAAGATAGGACAGCGCTGAGGGTAAACCACTAGTTGCACACACATGTTTGTTAGTCCTATTTAGTTAGCAGCGGCGCGCATCTGAGAATAGAACAAGTTCTCTCACATCCACCATGTCCACCCATCCAACAAACACGTGCCCCGCCATCTCTGGGAATACCGCCGTCGGTGTCGCCCCACATGCCGTCTTTACCCACGGCCTACCTTCTTCTAATACCTCCTATAGCTCCCCACGCAATTCCGGCCTTCCTGCCATCACCCCTGCCACCTGCCTAAGTAGCCGATATCACTTATGTCTCACTATATCATACCAAGAATGGCCTAGCATGCAGGGCCAGGTGATTCCAGCCTAGCGCGGCGGTCCCCCAATTAATTTGCCCGACACAGGACTACAGCTAGCAGTCCAGTCCCGCCCTGGCCATCCCGTCCTCTTGACATTGTCGCTGGCATCCCCTATCGGGCCTCCTGATGGTTTGGAACACTGAATGTGCCCAACCTTTGCTTACACCTATCGTATGTAAAGTACCTGCACAAATGTGTTAGTGAAATGGCCTTTTTGCAGGAAAACTCGCCATCTTTAATCAACCCCCACACCTTTTTATTCATGACTTACTTTGCCATTTTTACCCTCATTACAGCCTTTATCTGACGCCACTCATCAGGTCAATTTAAACTATGGGTCTAATCTACCAGCTCCCAAAGTGTATTATACCCATTGCAATACCAATTTTGTATATGGAATCGCACTTTCTCCTGTTTCTAAATGACTCTTAAGTGATTTGGTGAAAAATGAGAGGGATTATTGACAGTGTTCCCAACAGTCAAGGTAGGCTAGATGCCAATGAAGCCGGGTCCGGCCTGTTGAAAATCTCCCGAATGTACCCTGGCCCGAGCCTCCTGGGCCTGGTTCAGTGTGAGCCGGCTGGGCTGAGCTCGCCTATAGGCCATATAGTCTTTTTCCCAGCTTCTTGTATTGCCTTGCCCGACCCGCTCAATACAAGCGGCCACCCTGTCCAAACTGCAACGTTCAGAGTAAATATTTTCTGATTTCCCAATATGATTAAAAACAAAGAAGCAATTTCGCTTTATTAGTTAAACAATACTAAGAGATACTAAAGAGAGTAAATTAATTAATTGAATTAATTGTTGAAAAAGAGCTGCTGTTGTGGGTCACCTGTGTGTGTAACAGGTACAGGTACTATGGTTACTGATCGATTTTCATTTAGGATTAGTTTGGTTTCAGGATACAAGCCTTGGGGCCATAGCCATGTTATACAGAAGGTATCGGTTTGATACGTATGTTCTTTTATGTTTGGTTTGGGGATACAAGGTTGTGCCTCTCCCTGATTGTATTTCAGCAGTCTCACTTCATATTCCTGTTGTTGGAAGTTTTGTTTGATGAGATTGTTTTATACCTTGAATGTTTTAGATATTGTTTCACAGTATCGATTTGATACTAGAGTTGTTTTAAGAGACATGCTGTGCTCATCAGAGTAAGGCTTTGAAAAAGCTGGCCGGCTATTTAAAGGGTGCATATTTCAGATTTAGAAAGGGCAGACTTTGACCAACACAGTTTTCAATATACTTGGTTGGTTGGTTACCTCTTCAGTTCACCATGATAGTGAGAAACTGCCAAATCCATCAAGACCTTAGCAATATAGGAAAAGGTTTTATCTAACAACCTTTGGGAGCCTCCACTTGATCAATCCACCGAGGCCTCCCTTTGGTTAGGATTTCAAGTGCACAACCTGTGACGATTTCTTAGAACTTGCAGTCACGGTATACCGAAAGTAATAAGAAAGCATTACAGTGTGCAGTAGGATGGTGATTATAGACTAGTAGAAGGTATCAATATGGGGGTTGACCCTAAATAGTTTACAAAATAACATATAAAATAAATGCTAGTTTCACATTATGTTCTTAGAAAGGAAAAATAGAAGCAAATGATAGTAGGATAGGATTGTGTCTGTGGTAAAGCTTTGAGTATCACTTGTTGTGTGATTAATTAAGCATGTTGAAAAGACTGTTGTGGTATTGATTAAGAGAGAGAGAAACGTAGAGATGACCCCAGCTATGTAACAAGAAAAGATACAGTAACAGTTTGGACTGCTCATACAGCCTCACTCGCCACCGCATTAGTGGCAGATAGCCGCAGTCAGGGTTCCGAATGGTCGGCAAAGGACTGGACTGAACCTGCTGGTATGGTCAGAATTAAGTCTAGTCCTGTGGGGGATTTCATACTGACTCTGTAGTCGAGCTCATGAGACTGGGCTCAGCCGGGATTGGTCAGACTAGAAGGACCGAGGGATAGAATGTGCACGGCCCTTTCAGCAAATCTCATCCATGATATCACGGTATTCGCCAACCATGTACACTTAGACGAATGTAGTTGTTTGTTGTGAATTTATTGAACATATAAGTGTTGGTGCGTTTTAAGGGAGCTGCAAGAGCAGGGCTAGTGAATGTGAGATTTAATATAAAAAGGCCTTGATTGTGCTACAGAGTAGAATACATTTCGGAATATCATTCTCATATCTGCCAGATGCCCCGGTTATTCAAATCCCTCTACCACTGTTTAGGATTCTAGATAACGCTTGATACTTATCATCCTTCTATTCAAAGTCAACACTTTTCTTAACAGTTTATCAATGGTTAAGGGGAACCAAATGCTTGCCGGATCATCAGCGAGCACTCGATATCCGTCCAACAAAACCCCTTCCCGACAGAATCACCTTTCAGGAGTCATGGTCTCTGCTGAAGGGTTAACGGATTTACCCTCTAGTCAATCAAATTACTCAACAAATTCTACTCGTTCCTGTATTCAACTTGAGGCACCAAGAAGAAAACTCACAAGCTCTCATGATGGCAGTACTAGATCAGAGCGTTTGGAGGGGAACTCGTTTAATCCTGGTATGTGTAGTTAGTACCTAATTTCCGTGAACCTGGTAAAATCTCGCTACACAAATGGGATCCCTGTCACGAAACCATCACGGGAGCTAACAAAAGACCCTATGCAGTTAGTTCAACCTATTTTAGTAGCGACAATCCATCTAGCTCATGGGCTAGAACAATCGCGGAGACTCAAATGGAACTCCCCGTCCTCCGGCAGCAGCCACCATCCACACTCTCTACCCGTCAACAGCAGGTACCTCAGCCTGCCCCAAGCCTGAGTAGCATTTTGACTTCGCTAGATAGTTCCTTCTTTCCGGAAGAGGATTCCTCAAATTACCACAATCGTGGAGAATTTTCTTCAAGGTATCGCGTATTACCATGATCACCCCCACCACTGCCCCAGGAACGTCCACCATCCAGCGATTCTTCAACAGTTCCCCATATTACTATTTCACCTAGTGCTGATGCCACAAACAAGATTAATACCACCCCCACAACTGCCTACGATTTTACACCAAGGTCCTTTATTCATTTCCATGGCTCAACTGCCGGTGTTGGACTGGCCAAAAGTTGGAGTTGTAAATATTGTATGTTTAGTTCCTTTCTGTATTCACTAACAATCAGCCGGTATTTTAGCTGGCAAATGGATAATAACAGTCAGAATCAGGTAAAAAACACTATGCATCGAATGGAGGAACGAGTAAACCCGCTGGCCATTTGCGAAATCAACATGCCCGACAACTACGCGAATCATCTCACCCGGGAACAGTTCCAGTTGCGGGTCCTGGTGCTCTTATTACTGCTTTTGCCAGAGTTAGAAGCGCGCAACAAGAATCCTTTACAAAGGATTCCACGGATAGACTCCTTCTCAACTGGGTAATCTCTAGTAACCAAGCATTCACAGCTATAGAGCATGATTCGTTCCGCGAATTGATCGAGCACATTCAACCAAAGTATAAACTACCTAAGAGTGCGGACACAATTAGATCCTGGGTCATCACTAACTATAATGATCAAAAGAATGAAGTGCGACTAGAGATAAACAGTGCTAATACACAGATTCATTTGTCGGTTGATGGATGGACCTCCCCGCATCAGAGCATGAGTGTTATCGGTGTTGTCGCCCACTTCACTAGTTCACGTGGAGCACGTCAAAATCTCGTCCTAGCATTGCGCGAAATTCAAGGAGCCCATACCGGTGAAGCATTAGCTGATATTGTAGTTAGCGTAATTAAGGAGTATGACGAATCCTACCTCTCCTCCTCTCTGTACCAAATTAATCGCATAGCTAATGATAACAATATACTAAATAGTTACAACTTTTTGAATAATGTAGGTTATTTCCAAATGGACAATGCTGGAAATAATGGAACAAGGATACGATCAATTGCCCGGATGCTCATGGATCACGATGTTTCTTATAATCCTGAAAACCGACGCCTACGATGTATGGGACATGTATTAAATCTCTCAATTACGGCCTTCTGGTTCGGGGACTTGGCTGGCTTGAATGACCTACTCGATGTTATAGTGGTCACGGATGAGACAATGGCACAATGGAGGAAAATAGGGCAATGGGGAAAAGCTCACAATATCACCGCTTATATCAGATCCTCTGTTCAACGAAAGCAGCAACTTCGCCGCTTAGGTGCCGAAACCTTACTACAAGCTAGCAATGCTACCCGGTGGAATTCCGGGCTTAGTATGATTCAAAGCTTATTGAGAAATCAGGAGGCTGTACATTTCTTTTGTTTAAATAATTCAGATTTAGAGCAGGATACTTTAACCGAAGAGGATTGGATTGAACTTCAAGCTGCTGTACGCATATTGCAACCATTTCTTCGATCCACATTAGCCCTGGAGGGCAAGGCACAGAATTTGTGGGAAGTTATCCCGGAGATTGACTACCTTGCAAGCATCTACCTGTTGGTTATTTCTCTCACAATGTCTTACTTGTGGATATACGGGGCCTAGCCTAACTAACTTTATAGTGATGTGATTAGAGAACACGATCCTGAGGCTCATCTTTCCCGTGCGGCACAGTTAGGGTTGGCAAAGCTGCGGGCATATAGTACTAAAATACGCGAAATTCCTGTGTATATCGCGGCTGTAGTTTTGGATCCCGCCAGAAGTGGGATTATTTCGATTTGGGAATTGAACAAGGAGATTGGACTATTCGCGAAGTTCAGGCAGCCAAGGAAACTGTACAACAACTATGGGAAGATCAGTATAGGGTTACAACCGGAAGTTATTTACCAAGCAGAGATGATACATCAGCAATGGGGAATGCGGAACCAGGAACCTTAGGACTAGTAGAGGAGGAGCAGCAGCATCATCGCCGCTGGCAGGCCAAAAGGCGCCGTGTCACACCTGGTCAGTACCATAATCTCATCCTCTCTATTAATATTCCATATATTGTATTCCTAATTCACCTAGCCTGTGATCCTCAGATGATGCCTATACAAGATATATCCAATCACCTCCTGAACCAGATATCCATTCACCTTTCAACTATTGGCTCAATTGCGCAAAGTCTACAAATCGACTTGCTCCGATGGCCCTCGATATCTTTTCCATACCCGCAATGTCCGCCGATCCGGAGCGATTATTTTCCAGTTCCAAACAGGTTCTTAAAGATACTCGCAACTGGCTTAAGAGTGACGCTTTGGAGGCCCTAGAATGCCTTAAGTCATGGGCGAAGGAGGGAATTCTTCTGTCAAACGTCTACAGATTCAACACCTTCCCCGAAGATAACTTTCTGGCGGATTATGGTCTTGAGAAGGACCTTTGATAGTGTAGATTTCTTGGTCCTATTACGAAATACGGGACCTCAGTTTTCTTCCATCCCCAAACCCCTGCCCCCACCTTTTTATACCCCCTATATCATGTTATTCAATCACTTCCTATATAAAATCTATGTACCTTGCTGTTTCTCTCTTTGTTTCTTTTGTATTCACACTACCAGTATATTATCACCACACTCTGTATTCCTTTATTCATAGTTCTTTTCCTTTATATCTCCTTCTCCTTTATCATTAGCCATAGATTAATAATTCTGGTCTTAAAAATTGCTATTCCTCTATTCATATCTATATAATTCGATTCTCTGCAGGCAACTTGCCCTCCAAGCGTAATTCAGCACCTCACTTGTAATCTTTTCATTAGGACTGGTCAAATACTGGTCTACACTAGACCGGACCTTGAGTGCTGGTCAGGTCTGGTCACCATCATCCATGATTGTTGGACGTCCAGTCCTACCCTTAAAACCAGACCGGTCTGACCATTCGGAACCCTGGCCGCAGTATCATCAGTGGCAGATCGTTGCCCTATAATCAGCTCACCTGCTACTGCCCCACAGCCCACCATACCCGATATGGAAGGATGCTCCAACAAGCTAATAGGTTAATGTAAAGTAGAAGGAAATCAAGGGTGATAAACTCAAAAGAGGGGAGGGGGCTGGAATACCCTTGAGGCGAACTGTCCACGGCATTAATCTCCAGGTCAAGGTGCCTATGGCCTGATAGACCCTTGTAGGCTTACTGATTTCGGCCTAGATCGGCCTAGGTTCTCTTTCGGGGTTTCCTTGTCTGTTGAAAATACTGGTTATGGAGTGCTAATGTTTTGAGTTTGTCAAAAAGATATTGTAACTATGTATTAGAAATTAGGTTAGAAAGTTCTTTGTGGTTTATAAGCTAAGTTACAAGTAGCCAAACATCGCTGTTTTTGGTATAAAAAGCCCATCTCACCAACACTTTTGCGGAGGTACTGTTATTGTTGAAATCTGGCTTTCCTAACTTGTATTTTTGCAGCTTATCGGTGAATAGCTTAGACTAAATAAATTGCTGTTCGTGAACTCAGCCTGGGGAGGTGTCACGTTCTTGCAGGAGTGAAGGCTGCCTAGACATGGCAGTTGGGGGGGCTTTAGGTAAGTTAGGTTCTTTGACTTCTCTCAAGCTTTTTCCCCCCTCCACCACCACCACAATCACGACCATTGTAGGAAAGGAAACACAGTACAACTGAGGAACTCTCAGACGGTGGTTTGAGGAAGGAAATTGGGCCTGTATCTAATTAGTCGGACAACCTGTAAGATTAGGCTGTCTTGCTGTTGGATTTTCATGGCGGGTTGAGAAAACCCATTACCAATTGGGCATGGAGCACGACATAGCGCTCTTGGCCTAAGAACCACTCCAGGAGGTTTCGGAAAAATGTATCGCTGGTGCTGGGGCAGGGGGGGTCATAGCTCCAAGATCTGGGGTCCGTGGCCCCCGCTTATACATATACAAGCTTCTAACTACCCGGCTACCGCATCACCATACTTCCTACTTTTCGCGTTCTCTTTTGCCCTTCCACCCCCCCTAGTGGACCTCCACTTGCCCTCATTGTCACCGGGAGATACATCGGCAGTAACAATCTCCTACGGCAAGGGCAGCGACAACCTCACCAAAGCCTCCGGCCGTGGAACTCGTGCATACTCCAAACCGTTGTAATTGATAGTTGGTATTTCCTTCAGCATTCATGTTCTCCGTGTTTGCCTTGTTTCTTTCATTTCCTACTTAATTCCCTCTATTTGACTTTTTTCAGAATTGAACAATTGGTCTCTTTTGTGCTACCCTCTAGATTGGTTTTGTTGGGTAGTTTAATGAGCTTGAATTGATCGTGATATGTGGTTTTTCTTTTCTACTTTAGGTTTCTTGAAAGTGACAGTTGTTTGCCAGTACTTCTCCTATTCCGAAGAGAAGATACTGTGGCCCGAATATTTTGTTTTCAGTACTGCACATCAACCGAGAGGAAATACTCTGGACATGAGAACTGCACTCCCCGCCAACATCACTATCATAAAAATTTAAAAAAAAGACATGAAAGGTAAGTACATAGTGGGATACAGTGGGAATTAATATTTAATCCAGAGGAATATTTTTGGATGGTGCCGAAAATGCTGGAGACCTTCACTAGGGCAAGGGGGGACGGTTAGGTACACTGAGTAAAAATTGAATCTTAGTATATCCACCCGATACAGCCAGGTCGAGTGCCGTCATGCCACGGCGGTCACGCACCCCGGGACTGACATCCCCTCGGTTCAAGAGCAACTCTACTACATCCTCATGCCCCCCATAGGCAGCCCATGCGAGCGGCGCTCGACCAAATAGGGTGTCTCCTGTGTTGGGATCGATATCTTCCCGCTCCAATAGCAACTTTGCTACTCCGTCGTGTCCGTTCACTGCAGCCCACACGAGTGGTGTTTGACCATATTTGGTGTCTGCAGTGTTGGGACTAATGTCCTCCCGTCCTAATAGCAACTTTACTATTCCCTCATGCCCCTCCCAGGTAGCCCACAAGAGTGGTGTTCGGCCATATTCGGTGTCTGCAATGTTGGGGTCAATATCCTCGCACTGTAAAAGCAGCTTTACTACGCCTTCATGGCCGTTATGGGCAGCCCGCGAGAGAGGTGTTCGGCCAAATCTAGTATCTGCAGTGTTGTGGTTATTATCCTCATGCCTTAAAAGCAGCTTTACAATTTCGTCATCCCCATTCCCGGCGGCCCACAGGAGTGGCGTTTGGCCCCACAGAGTATCTGCGGCATCGGGGTTGATAGTATCTTGTTCCAATAGTTGCCTTACTACTCCTTCATGCCCGTTCTTTGCGGCCAGAAAGAGTGCTGTTCGGCCAAAGCATGTATCTGCAGTGTTGAGATTGATATCCTGTCGTTCCAATAGCAATTTCACAACTGCTTCATGCCCGTTCTCCGCGGCCCAGGAGAGCGGTGTTTTACCAGATCCAATGTTTGCGGTGTGGTGACCGATGTGATCCCGTTCCAATATCAAATCCACCACCGCATCATGTCCATGCTCCAGAGCCCACATCAGCGGGCGTCGGTGACCCCAGCCTTCTTCAGGGTTGCCACGGATATCCTCTTCATCCAATAGCAATTTGACTACTCCAACATGTCCACGAGATGCAGCCCATGAGAGTGGTGTTCGGCCAGACATGGTTCCTGCAGCGCTGATATTTATGTCCTCTCGCCCTAAAAGTAACTTTACCACGGCTTCATGTCCCTTTCCCGCTGCGTGCATGAGTGGCGTCTCGCCATATTCTGTGCCTAGATCGTTGGGATTGACGTCCTCTCTTTCCAATAGTATTTTTACTACTCCCTCGTGCCCGTTCTCCGCGGCCAACGAGAGTGGTGTTTTACCATACTTGGTGTCTACAGCGTTGGGATTGATGTCTTTCCGCTCCAATAGCAACTTTGCTACTCCTTCGTGTCCATTCTCTGCAGCCCGCGCGAGTGGTGTTTGGCCACTCAACTTGTCGAGAGCATTGGGATTGAGATCCTCCCGCTCCAATAGTAGCTTTGCCACTCCCTCGTGCCCCTTCTCCATAGCCCAAAAGATTGGTGTTTGGCCGAATTCGCTATCCGCAATGTTTGGATTGACATCATCTCGTCCTAAAAGCAGCTCTGCTACTCCTTCATGTCCGTTCGTGGCAGCCCACAAGAGTGGGTTTAGGCCAAACAATGTATCCAGAACGTTGGGGTTGATCTCATCGTGTGCTACAATCAGCTTCACTACAGCCACATTTCCTTGCTTGGCAGCCAGCCAGAGCGGTGTTTGGCTATATTTAGTGTCCGCAGGGTTGGGATTAATATCTTCTCGAGCTAAAAGCAACATTGCTACTCCCTCATGCCCGTTCTCCACCGCCCACGAGAGTGGTGTTTGTCCCCATTCGGTGTCCACCGCATTGGGTTCGATATCTTCCCGCTCCAACAGCAGCTTCGTTATCCCTTCATGTCCGTTTCGTGCAGCCCACGCGAGTGGTGTTCGGCCATGTTCCATGCCATCATCATTGGGATTCACATCCTCTCGTGCTAAAAGCAACATTACTACTCCCTCATGCCCATTCTGCGCAGCCACCGAGAGTGGTGTTTGGCCACATTCGGTGTCTATAGAATTGGGATCGATATCTTCCCGCTCCAACAGCAGATTTGTTACCCCTTCGTGTCCGTTTGCCGCAGCCCACCAGAGTGGTGTTCTGCCATATTCAGTGTCTTCAATATTGGGATCCACATCCCCCCTTGCTAAAAGCAACATTACTACTCCCTCATGCCCATCCTCCGCAGCCGTTGAGAGTGGTGTTTGACCACATTCGGTGTCTACCGCATTGGGATTGATATCTGGCCGCTCCAACAACAGCTTCGTTATCCCTTCATGTCCGTTTTGTGCAGCACACCAGAGTGGTGTTCGGCCATATATAGTGTCCTCGGCATTGGGATTGACATCCTCTCGTGCTAAAAGCAACATTACTACTCCCTCATGCCCGCTGTCTGCAGCCAACCTGAGTGGTGTTTGACCATATTCTGTTTCTGCCGCGTTGGGATTTATATCTTCCCGCTCCAATAGCAACTTTGCTACGCCCTCGTGCCCATTATCTGCAGCCCAAGAGAGTGGGGTTCGGCCATCTTTGGTGTCTACGGCGTTAGGATTGACATCTTTCCGCTCCAATAACAGCTTTGCTACTCTTTCGTGCCCGCTCTCAGCAGCCCGCGAGAGTGGTGTTCGGCCAGGTTCGGTGTCTTTAGCGTTGGGATTGACATCGTCCCGTGCGAGAAGAAACATTACTAGTCCCTCATGCCCGTTCTCAGCAGCCCACGAGAGTGGTGTCTGACCACACCCGGTCACTACAGCACTGGGGTAAGTATCTCCCCGCCCGAATAGCAGCTCCACCACTCTGGCATGCTCACCCTTCGCATTGTTATCGTTATTGGTTGCATCGTTGCGGTCGACATCAAGGGAGTCAATCAAAGATGCAAAGGCGGTGTAGTCCATGGCGGTCTGGAGGGCCGTCTGACAGATTGAGGATAGTTTGAGATATTTTCACCGGGTTAGGGTGGCGTCTAGGCTTTTGAAGTAAGATGCTAGTGAGAAGGAAGTGGAAGCATGGGCGAGTGGTGTAGGAACGGATGCTGCACGAAACAATGTAATACTAGAAGGTGATGGAAGTAATCTCACAATCGTGTGCTCAGATGTGCTATCGGGTGGAGAGGTTGTGTTGTCTATTCTCTATGGAGGTTGCTAGCTATGGTTCATCTTAAGTAGTGAAATCTCTGCTCCCACATGTGATAACCCTATGTCTCCGCATATGCCCTATTTATCCGTTCATGCCCTAGAACGTTCCCGATGTCCACACTCTAGTGTTTCTTTATACATGTGAGTGTTCCTCGTCCTTCCGCTATCTCTGCCGCTCCACTACTGGGATTACCATGCCATCAGAAGGTATAGGAGAGGTTGTGTGAGGAAGGAAGGATCGGAGAGACAGATCCTGCTTATGTCCAGCTATATGGAAACAGTCACACCAGCCAAGCCGCACGAGCTAGGTCAAACCCCAAATAGGGACCAGCAGGCCGCAGTGTTCTCAACGGGGCAGTCCGTCCGTCCTGAAGGCGGACGGCGGTGGACGGCGTTAAGCGATCCCGTCCGGTCTTTTTCAAAACTTGCCCTGCGCCCCGGTGCCAAGGACCACAAGCCCCGCCGTCCCCCGCCGTCCACCGTGAAATATGTTTCATGCCAAGGAATACGCCTGAATTAGTAAGAAATCTCGCCTCGGGGCAAGATTGCTTATGTCATGCCAGCTTTCCTCACTGCCTGGAGGCGGGAATATTCTTATTATTCTTATAGCAGGAATCCGAGTGCTAGTATATGATAGAAAAAAAGAAGCAAGGGGAACATACAACGAGCACAACGCCACCAGGTTTTTCCATCAGAAGTT
>Ga0307517_10003470_pt1 | contig 24504 bp, 19 predicted proteins | sample 23_EM_MG_FD_194515 | JGI IMG/M metagenome (GOLD analysis project Ga0307517, IMG submission 194515) | Populus trichocarpa ectomycorrhiza microbial communities from riparian zone in the Pacific Northwest, United States - 23_EM | ecosystem: Host-associated > Plants > Roots > Unclassified | place... | reverse complement strand
CCCCCCCCCCCCCCCCCCCCCACGAATTTTTCTTTTGTTTTTTTTGTTAAAAAATAAATTTGCCCCCCCTCCCTTAATTCGTCCTTGCACGCACACACATCTATGTACCCTGCAAAGTGTCATGACAATTATTTAGATTTTTTTTGTGATCAATTTATTCTTCTTGGTGTTGCATGCATGCATATGAACTTATTTTGCATTCCTTGACTTTTTTTCAGAGAGATAAGCAAGGGAGAAGGAGGCTAATTTGTGCAGTCGCCACAGAACCGTTACCCAAGCAAGTTGAAGAATCCAAAATGGACACTCCAAAAGAAATATTTCTCAAGGATCACAAGTTGCCTGACTATTACTTTGATTCAGTATGGAAAAAACTTAGTCAAGTTTAAGATTTAGACTGCCAGGACTGAGAATTCTTGTATATGACTTTCATTCCTCGTGTGCTTATGTCCTTACAATGTTAGGTGGATTTGAATTTTTTGCTGGGCGAGGAGAAAACGATTGTTAGTTCAAAAATAACTGTTTTCCCCAGAGTTGATGGTAATTATTAAGACCATTCCTTTCTTCATAGAATTTGATCAGACATTACAAATGTTGTTCTTACAATAGCAGTTGTTGATACCAAAGCACCAACTAATCAAACTGTACTGTGGAACAGGTTCTTCTCCACTAGTTTTGGATGGAGCAGACTTGAAGTTGCTTTCAGTTAAAGTCAATGGCGAGGAACTGAAGGTATGTACTTTATAATACTGTTCCAAATGTTGACTTAGGCTTGTGGATTTTGCAACTGAACCATATTCCAAAGCTTTTTGCTTTTTGGATGCTGTCCTATAGGAGGTTTTGAATATGCTATACCTTTCCTTGTTATGCATTTCGCTGGTCCTAGAATGCTCACACCCAATTAGAACATTTCCTTGCCATTTTGTGATCTCTTAATCTGGCTCCTTCTTTTTTCTTTGTTTTTGGCAGAATGGAGATTATCATTTGGATTCACGCCATTTAACAATCCCATCACCACCTTCTGGTACATTTATGCTGGAAATTGTTACCGAGATATATCCCCAGAAGAACACATCATTGGAGGTACAGCATATTTTATTTCTTCCTTTCACAGATACTTCTTGTTACTGTTTTGCGATTTGAAGTTACACTGCCCTCTTTCTCTCTAGGGGCTTTACAAGTCATCTGGGAATTTTTGCACTCAATGTGAAGCAGAGGGTTTCCGCAAAATTACATTTTATCAGGTTAATTCATTGGAAAACCTTTTAATTCTGTTGAGCTTTATTACTATACAACAAGAATTTATTATTTCATTATAATTTGCTAACAGGATCGCCCTGATATAATGGCAAAATACACTGTTCGGATTGAAGCTGATAAATCTTTGTACCCAGTATTGCTGTCTAATGGAAATCTCTTGGGACAAGGAGACCTTGAGGTGACTTCATCTGTTATGCAGATTAGCCTTCTCCACCCACAAAAAAATAAAAAAAAAATCCACTATCTAATAGTTTTATTACTGCCTCTCTGGCTTGTTGCAGGGTGGTAAGCATTATGCTCTATGGGAGGATCCCTTCAAGAAACCTTGCTACTTGTTTGGGTTGGTTGCTGGACAGTTGGAGAGCAGAGACGACACATTTGTAACCTCTTCTGGTCGAAATGTGTCACTAAGAATTTGGACCCCTGCACAAGATGTACACAAGACAGCACATGCCATGTATTCGCTTAAAGCAGCCATGAAATGGGATGAGGATGTCAGTATCTTTGTCTAACCCGTTGTTTGATTATAATCTCATGGTTAATTTATTTGGGTTCTAGTGTTTAAGTATACAATGCTGTCATGTAACTCTGCGAACAGGTTTTTGGTCTTGAATATGACCTGGATCTCTTTAACATTGTTGCTGTCCCCGACTTTAACATGTAAGTTACTTTCTTTTTTTAGTAAAACGTGCTTATATAGTAACCTTTTATCTTGCTTGATCTATATAATGGTAAATAATACTTCTAGTTTTCATTCATTTAATGATTCACATGACCTTGTTTTTTATTGATTGGCAGGGGAGCCATGGAGAACAAAAGTTTGAATGTATGCCATCTGATGTTTTCTTGAGTTCATCATCATTTATATTTGTTTATTTAAACTTCTTATTAGAAGAAAAATAATTGATGATCTTATGTTTCTATCTGGATTGCCTTTTGACAGATTTTCAATTCCAAACTTGTTTTGGCATCCCCAGAAACTGCTTCAGATGCAGATTATGCTGCAATTCTTGGAGTTATTGGTCATGAGGTTGGTTATGCTATAACATAAGGAACATGTTTTTTATATCTTAAACCTTTTGTTTAATTTGGAGGAATGTATTGTTTTGACTTGAATTTATTTTTTCTTGTTTCAATCTGCAGTATTTCCACAACTGGACAGGCAACAGGTTGGATTATACTCGTCCTCTCTCTCGCTCTCTCTATTTTTTTTGAGTGTGCTCCAGTTTTTATCAAAGCTAAATTGATAACCCTCTCTTTGTGCCTGTGTTATTGCATTTCATCTTTAATATGAAGAGAAGTAAAATTTTTATTGTTGCAATATGTTTGTAGTTGATTTTGTTCTTTTGTTCATGGAGATGGATGCATTTTTTATTGTAAACTATGTACTATGCATTGGAACTTCAATGAAGTGATATCTAAATAAATGCAGAGTGACTTGTCGTGATTGGTTCCAGCTCAGCTTAAAGGAAGGTCTCACTGTATTTCGTGATCAGGTACAAGTCTCTTCTTTTCTGTATAGTAAGTGGCAATTGTATAATCACAAATAGTAACTTGTTGTTTTATTTGTGAAAATGTTTCAATATTGCTAGGAGTTTTCATCTGACATGGGGAGCCGCACTGTTAAGAGGATTGCTGATGTTTCAAGGCTTCGAATTTCTCAGTTTCCTCAGGTTATTTCTTGTCCTTTTTCATGATTTTCGAAGTGAGGTCAAGTTTGAATCTACCAGGTGTTTCAATTACTTGCACATTCTATAAGTTGATATATGCGTATGCTTTCTGCATAGTTTCACAAGGATTCTGATTTAGCATGCTATGTGCAAGCACTAACAAAGCTGTTTTGTGATCATCCAGGATGCAGGTCCTATGGCTCATCCTGTGCGACCACATTCATATATCAAGGTATGAATTTACCTAATACGTTTTCTTGTCAATTCTGTATCAAGCTTAATTGTTTTATTATGCACTGTATTTATGTCACTGCCTTTTTAATCTGCAGATGGACAACTTCTACACTGGTAAGTTTTTGTTGTGTGACATATTCAGTCAAAGCTTCAGAAAACACCTTACTTTCCATTGACTTGAATTTTATAATTTTTTTAAACTTTTGTGGCTGTCTTTTGGGTTCATATGGATATGGGACTTTTCGCTGCCTACGATTTGCAGTGACGGTATGGTTTGGAAATTTGTTAATTTTGTTTAGTTTTCCTCTCACTGGGTCAGTTACCTAATTGTTCATCTTTTGTTTTTTTTTTCCTTCTTCGCAGGTGTATGAAAAGGTAAGAAAAGTTTCCATCTTGTGTGTATGCAACTATGCATGCAGTGTGTGGAAAAGAAGCGATATTTATGCATTGAGTTATTAATCTTGTGTATCAGGGAGCTGAAGTTGTCAGGATGTACAAGACCTTATTAGGGAGTCAAGGTTTCAGAAAGGTAGAAACGAGAATATGTCTGAGCCCCAAACTGCGCATCCTGGAAAATTTATTATGAATTAATTTCCTATTTCAGGGCATGGATCTTTATTTTAAGAGACATGATGGTCAAGCTGTGACATGCGAAGATTTTTTTGCTGCCATGCGAGATGCAAATGATGCAGATTTCGCTAATTTCTTACAATGGTATTTGATCTGTCTTTTATTTTGTTCGATTTGCCCTCTGCTTTCTTTCCCCTTATGCTTAGCTTGGAAGGCAATAAAATTACAGGTATTCCCAAGCTGGTACCCCTCTGGTGAAAGTTACTTCATCTTATGATGCTGCAGCTCATACTTTCACCTTAAAGTTCAGGTATACATGCTAAGAACTTTCGTGTGAGAGTCATATTCTTCATTTATTGGTCTTTTGGTATGACTAACAACTCTGAATGTGGATATTCCACAGTCAAGAAGTACCACCCACTCCAGGGCAGCCAGTTAAAGAACCCATGTTCATTCCTGTGGTATCAGGGCTGCTGGATCCAAGTGGCAAGGACATGCCACTCTCCTCTGTGTATCATGATGGGGCATTACGGTCCATTGCAAACAACAGCGAACCAGCCTATAGTACAATTCTTAGAGTAACCAAGGTGAGAGCATAGTTATGAACCCATGCTTGCTTTATCTTTGTCTGTTTTAGCTGTTTTTTCCTTCGATATCTTGTTAACTGTAGTTGCTTTTCAATGTTCTATATCCACATGTTTTGCCATATTTGGCCGAGAATCAAAATTGTCTTTTCAGTTTTTCCATGGTCGACACATGTTACAAGTAATTCATATGTAATAGTGGTGTTGCTGGATCTACCATTAAGATGTTAGTTAGTAAAGTTTGATGGACTTCAGAATGACCCTGTTTCCCCCACATGTTAATCAGCACCAATTCTACTTCTTTTGTGCACCAAACTGATCTTAATTTTCACATGGAGGAAACTAAATGAAGACATATCATGTACATATTCACTTTGTTTATCCTCTAGGATATTTCAGAATAGGAAAGCAGAAACACAAGTACCTGTTGTTCACAGAGAGTTGACACTGTCTGCAAGATGCCGCCACCTCCCCCCACCACAAAAAAGAAAAGGAAAAAGAAAGAAACTTATGATGTGAAATGACCCATTGATGCTAATTATCATGATTTTTATTTCTCAAGGAAAAGAAAAGGAATTTGTACCACATCAATTTTAATAATAAAAAGTGCATTTGCTGCTGGTGCTGAGCAGAAAGAGGAAGAATTTGTCTTCTCCGATATACATGAACGGCCAGTACCTTCTCTATTGCGGGGTTTCAGCGCTCCAGTCCGTCTTGAATCTGATCTCTCTGATAGTGATCTATTTTTCCTCCTTGCTCATGATTCAGATGACTTCAACCGGTTCGACTTTCTTTAAGCATTTGCACCATTTTTTTTTACATTCAAACGACTGGTGGAGAGGTTTTTGTATACCTTTCATTTTTCTTTTTTCTTAGTTGGGAGGCTGGACAAGTCTTAGCAAGGAAGCTGATGCTCAGCTTAGTTGTTGATTTCCAACAAGGGAAACCTTTGGTTCTGAACCCAAAGTTTGTGCAAGGGCTAAGAAGCATACTTTGTGACTCAAGTTTGGATAAGGTACAACCAGTGTATTTTCCTCATCCACCTCCTCCCTTTTGTGGGGTGCAAGGAGGTGGTAGAAAATTTGTGCACTGAAGGTACTTAGAAGATGTATCAGTGGGACTTATATTGGTCCCTTTTATTTTCCAGGAATTTATTGCAAAGGCAATAACTCTACCAGGTGAAGGAGAAATAATGGACATGATGGAAGTTGCAGATCCTGATGCTGTTCATGCTGTTCGATCTTTCATCAGGAAGCAGCTTGCTTCTGAACTGAAAGCAGATTTTCTAAGCTTGGTATGGCAGTCACCCGGGGTTTAATTTTATTCACATTTCATGTCTCCACTTCTTGATTAATCACTGGGTGAATGATTGTGTCATACTTACAGGTTGAGAACAATAGGAGCTCAGAAGAGTATGTCTTTAACTATCCTAATATGGCCAGGCGTGCTCTGAAGAATATTGCTCTTGGTCCGTGTTTCTTGGCATCATAATGTTTAAAGTTTCTATATTGTTGTATTAAAACTACTAATTTTGCTAGTTATTTGTGTCTCTTCCTCCATTTTCAGCATATCTTGCATCACTCGAAGACCAGGAGTTAACTGAGCTTGCACTACATGAGTACAAAACTGCCACAAATATGACTGAGCAATTTGCAGCTTTGGCCGCCATAGCCCAGAATCCTGGGAAAATTCATGATGAAGTACTGGCTGACTTCTACACCAAGTGGCGGGATGACTTTTTGGTAAATTTCTTATTGGGTTCTCTTTATTGCTTGAAACGCATTTCACATGTTCTGTTGCTCCCTGTTTCATCAAAGAATGAACGTGTTCAGTAAACAATGACTTCCACAAGGATTCTGCGTACTGTCTTTGGAAGCCATTGCAAGGAACAGAGCTTCAAAATAATTTTGTTTTTTCTTGTTGGATAATCTGTTCTCTCTCTGTCAGGTTGTGAATAAATGGTTTGCTCTTCAAGCCATGTCCGATGTTCCTGGTAATGTTGAAAATGTTCGCAACCTCTTAAGTCATCCAGCATATGATTTGCGCAATCCAAACAAGGTATGCAATCATCAAATATCATTTTATGCTTAGTTGCTTGTCAAAATTTTGAAGGTTTGATTGAAGCTAAACCTTTCTGTGATGTACAGGTGTACTCACTCATTGGAGGATTCTGCAGCTCTCCTGTGAATTTCCATGCAAAGGATGGGTCAGGGTACAAGTTCTTGGGAGAGATTGTGGTGCAACTGGACAAAATTAATCCTCAGGTCTGTTTTTATTACATCCATGAATTAGGAATTTAATTGCTATTATCACCATGCACGGAGGTTTAATAATTTTTTGTTGCCTTTTTATTAACCTCTGTGGATTTCAGGTGGCCTCCCGCATGGTGTCAGCCTTCTCAAGATGGAGACGTTATGATGAAACCCGACAAAACCTCGCCAAGGTAAGCAGCTGGTGCCCTATTTGCTGTGGATGACACTCTTATAACCAGCCGCAAGTTCTGTCGTTGCATGCCTTTGACATACCAGATCTGTTCTCTGTTAATTTATATCCAAATCGGCATGGTTTAATGCAGGCACAGCTGGAGATGATCGTGTCTGCCAATGGTCTGTCGGAGAATGTATTTGAGATCGCCTCAAAATGCTTAGCTGCTTAAATGCCTAAAATTTGCAGGTTGCAGGTGTTTGCCATCAGTGCTTGCTATAGTAATATAAGAAAATAGTACGGCACATCTGCAAGATCACCATGATAACCATGTTTTGTCCTTTTTATGTCTCTTCTGTCGAGGAGAGACAGGATTCAATAAATTTTGAAACATCTTTACATGAAATAATTCACAAATTTTTCTTCTTGGGGATAAGTTATTACCTCCGAGATATAAGTATATTTTATTTGATGCACCGACCTACGAGATGCCTACCTCATCTAATACAGAGGTCCAATAATGAATCTAAATCTTGACCTAAACCCCTTGTCCGAAAAGATTTACTTGCATCATCGTCGATAAACACGAATCTAATACAAGGAGGAAGACTTGTCAAGGGGAAAGTTCTGCAGGGCCAAACTTTAGTCAACCACTACATGCTTATTATCGCCAGAAAATTATTTCAGTACTGTGAAATTACATTACGTGCATGGCACACTTTGTTAGGTTCTTAATACTTACAAGGCAGGTTAGATAGTTGACACGTCCCAAAACGCCCACGTTTCGCTTGTCGTCCACAATCTATGACAGATGATGCAAATCTTAACCCCATCGTCTGTCGTCCATCAGCAACAACAGTCAAGAATAGCGAGGTGGAACGTCATGCCATGTGATTATAACACGAAGAGCAACCTAATTTGACCAAAAATATTTCCCTAATTCACTATCCCAAAAATCACGATCAATTAATGGAATCCAATCATTTAATATAAAAGAAAATGAGACTTTTTGTATTTTCGAGTTTAGTATTTCCCTATTACCATTCGATCCAAATATGAAGTTGCTTGTAATAATCTTAATAACAATAAGATATTCATGCATGCTCATTGCAAGCAAATAGGAGATGAGTCATAGGATAAACTAGATTTTACATCGCTTGATTCTCAAAGATAATTGTTATTTAATTATAGAATAATTAAAATAAATATAACCATGATAGCCTACTTTTTTTTATCTTGTTGTTTACTTTGAGGTTGTTTGGGTTTGCCGTGCAATCCATGTCCCGTGATTTTTAAAAATATTTTTTATATTTTTAAATTGTTTTGATGTGCTGATGTTAAAAATAATTTTTAAAAAATAAAAAAAATATAATCTTAATGCAATTTTAAATAAAAAAAATACTTTAAAAAACAATAACCAAAAAACTCCTAAACACCCTATTTTTCTAATAGAAAATGAGCTCATTAATCTTTGTTTTGGTGACCACTGTGAAGGTCAAAGGGGTAGTAGTTATCCCTTAGATCTGTGGTTACGTTGGTTGTTGAAAAGTAGCTAGATATGGAGAAGACGAGGAAATTTTTGAGAGCTCTAGCTAGACCTCCATTAATATACTCTTTATTGAATCATTAATGGAAACCTTGAAAGATATCTTACGACTAAATGATATTTCATATTACGACGAAGGAATTATGAGAATTTTCTTTAAATCCTGATGGCCTAAACGACAGCATATCTTTGACCATTACGACAAATCCTTTATCCCCCCCCATACACGCTAACCTCTCAAGATCATCCTCTTAATTTTAACCACAGAAAGTAGACGAGTCTTGGGGGATCATAACTAGGGTAAAAGTAACACTGCTACATTTTTCTCTTTGGTCAAATAGATTTTCAACCTTTTTTTACCTAAAAAGCACATCGCTCTTTGAATTATTGTTTAATTTAATTCCCCCTCGTTTCTCCTTGCATCATCCAAGGAAACGGACAAAAGGCAAGACAAGAGTGTGGGATACTACAAGATCAACTGATGATTTTACCTTCATTTGACCCAGTGGGTTGACATATGGATGCCATCATCATCATTGCCTCCAAGATGCAAGGTGATTGGTGCCGCCAGGTATCATCATGTCATGACCTAGTTCGTTCGATTTAGAATAGATTCTAAGTTTAATTCTCCTTAAACCTTTTTTCTTGTTTAGTATCGAACTTTTCTAGATTATGATTACTTGATTTAATTTAACCTTAGTTAAGCACGTACTAGGAAGTGTCACGAAAAAAGCCTAGCTACTAGAAGCTTATTAATTGTGTGAATCACCTTTTATATGTATCAATCACTACTTTCACAAGGATGATGTAGAGGGCATGCAGTGGCTTTCCTTACAGACAGAACCCCAAGAACCTTCAAATGATTTTAGGTTTTTCTTACATGAAGTAGAAGATTTTTGACAGCAAAACAGTAGGAGAAAACAACTAACTTACAACAACAAAGTAAATACTCATAGCCCTACAGTGCATGCTAGAAATTGTTTGATCATATTGTTTTCGTTTTGATTTTGATTTTTTTTTTGTGTTCGAGAAATTGAAGACAATATATGAAAACTTGTTCTTGTTTTTCATTTTCAATACATAAGAACAAGCAGCAACATTTGAAAATTTTAGAAAATAAAAAAGTGGTTCTTAAAGGTTATTTTCAAAACTTGCTTTTACACTATTAACCTATGATTTAAGATTTAGGTTGTGGTTTGGCTAGGATATGAATGGGTTCGCGGTGCTAAAGAGTAAAACTGTGCTCAAGGGTTGGACCGAGATTAAAAGGTTGTTCGGAAATATATATATGTAGTTTAGTTGTTTTTCAAAGTGTTTTTCACTCGAAAATATATTAAAATAATATTTTTTTATTTTTTAAAAATTATTTTTAACATCAACGTATCAAAATGATATAAAACATCAAAAAATATTAATTTAAAGTAAAAAAAATATTTAAAAATACAAAAATAAATAAACAGAGAATAAGTTTCAAATGTTAGGGTCGGGCTATGATAAGTTTAGATCATGTTTGAGACAAACCAGAAATAGTCAGGATTACGTTGGGTTTAGAACACCTATGTTAAGACGCGATATTTGGAGTCAAAATCAAGGCATCCTGTGTATCAAGATTTGTGTGGTTGAGGATTGAATGAAAAGTAAAATTATACCGTTGACTTTGGATAAAGTATTTATTTCAATATAAAAAAATAGAAAAGACTTGTTCCATCAATCAAGTTTCTAGTTTTTTAAAAAACTGAAACAAATTAAAATCGAAAAAAAAGAAAAAACTACAATTATATCAAACGGCTTTAGTGATCCGTAGATGATATGTAAGAGCTACCTTTGACAAGTAAGTATATATATTTATTGCAATATGTGTGTGCTGAGACGATGAGATAACCCCTAGCTAGTTATAGATCAGCGATTATGCTCACCAGGCTCTCTGCTTTTTTATCCTTTTATTTTATTATTATTATATATATATATATGGAATTATTATATATAAAGGGAGAAATTGGTATAATAATGATATCTAGAAATTAAATACGTCATCTTCCTAATTAGATGATGTGGATGCCACCATTGTAGCCTTGCTTTATACTATAATGTATAATATATTGTGGTTGTGGTGATTGAGAAATCAGATATTTTTAGGGGTTAAGACTTCAGGGAGGGAGGGAGAGCAGCCGTGCAAGTTTTGTTGAAGGGAGGCGGTAAAGGGCAAGAACTTTCGTTGAGGGAGGCGGGCCGCGGGGTATATGCACGCGCGCACCATCTAGAATATAAGTGGGATGGCCACACGTGCATTCATTTTAACAGTATATATATATATATATATAAACAATTACACCCTTTCCTTCCTTCCCATTCCCGTTCCCATTCCAAACCATGTGCAAAGGCCAAAAGGAAACATCAGGGGAGAAAATTGGAGTGGATCACAAGGCTAAAATGGTAAAATTAGATTTAATAAATACCATAATTATTCCGTAGCAAAATACCAGAAAAGCAGAACGTCCGGTCGTCGTCGAAGAAAATTAATTGATCCCAATTGCCGTGTTTGACCTCTAAAAACCACAAGAATACTTAAAACACAGACGCAGACTCTCTCTCTCTCTTTACATACAGAATAACAGAGAGAGAGAGAGATGATAAAATTTCATAACCAAAAACTAAAGGAAGAGATAGTTTTCTAGTTTTCTTTTCATCAGTCTCTCCCCACTCGAATTTTCTCTCCTACGATTCAGTTTTCTCGCCCGAACGCAAACATTTTCCGGGAAAACAGAGAGAGGAAAGAAAATAAGCAGAGATGAGAGACGTGAATGGAGAGTCGAGAGCTGCAAACAATACTCTAGAGACTATAAACGCTGCCGCTACTGCGATCGCCTCTGCTGAGAACCGTGTGCCTCAAGCTATGGTTCAGGTAGTTGTAATTAATTTTGTTTTTAATAATCTTACAATGCTTGAGATTAGGAGTTTTAAAATAAGATCAAGTGGTGATTCCTGTGATCTTGATTTCATTTATTTAAGTTTTTCGAAGCAAAATCAAAGCAAATTTTGGTTGGATAAGGTATGTTGCTTTACATGTTGTGTTTTCTTTGTCTAGCTTTGTTTAGCAAAAACTTTTTGTTTATCTGGTTCAACTTTGTTTTTGCTAAGAGAATATATGAAAGTGCCTTTTTTTAGTTGAAATTAATCTCTCTTCTTCTTACAAATGTATCATAGACTTGGGATTATCTATAGATTAAGAGCAGAGATTTCGTGCAACTGAAAGGATTTGCGGTTTCAAGGTCCAAATAAGAGGGGAGCTGTTTGATAAAGTTATTTCGATACTCAACCAATGTGATTTGAATCAAACTAGATGTTGCTTATTACTTTTACTTTAAGCCATTTCCTGCACTTGATGACAGTTTTTCTCATTTTTTCTCTTTCTCCTAACCTGCTGCTTCAAAGAGGAATTCTTGGTTAGTAATTTCTTTATTATCGTTCTTGGATGCTTGATGATTTTTATTATTTGTATCTATATCATTATTTATCAACTCCTTTTTTTTTTCTTGTGATGGGTAGTGATCAATAAAATTTGAAGTGTTTAGGCATAATGAGCTCTGTTTATTACAGTTGCAGCAGCAGCGGAGTAATATATAAATATAAGCTATTTTTTCTCTATAGTGATTTATTGTTCGTCAATCTGTCAAAAGTAAACATAACATGTCTTGTTTTGATTCGTAATCGATGGAGTTGCTCAGTGTGTTAAAACATGCAATTCTATTCATTGGTTTCCTTCATGGTTAGTGCATGAGAGTTTCTCTGAATCTCTTATCATGAGAAATATAAAAATAACCCTGAATTGCTGGAGAGGATATTTGGTCTGATTTCATGTTCTAAATCAGTTTTCTGATGCTAGTTTTGTGTAACAGAAGCAAAGATGGAGAAGCCACTGGAGCATATATTGGTGTTTTGGATATCAGAAGAGCAAAAGGCAAATTGGGCATGCTGTCCTTTTTCCTGAATCATCAGCTCCTGGAAGTGGTGCTCCTGCGGCTGAAAATTCAGCCCAAGCACCAGAAGTCACGTTCCCCTTTGTTGCACCTCCCTCCTCCCCTGCCTCTTTCTTTCAATCAGAACCCCCTTCTGTTACACAATCACCGGCAGGTTTAGTGTCCCGCACCTCTATATCTGCTAGCATGTACTCTCCCAGTGGGCCTGCCTCTATTTTTGCTATTGGTCCTTATGCCCATGAAACCCAGTTAGTCTCACCACCTGTGTTCTCAACTTTTACCACTGAACCATCAACTGCTCCTTTCACTCCTCCTCCCGAGTCTGTCCACTTGACTACACCTTCCTCGCCTGAGGTGCCTTTCGCTCAATTAATTGACCCTACCCTGCGAAATGGTGTTACTGGTTTGAGATTCCCATTTGATTTTCAGTCTTATCAGTTTCATCCTGGAAGCTCAGTTGGCCAACTCATTTCACCTAGCTCTGGCATTTCAGGCTCAGGCACATCATCTCCTTTCCCTGATGGTGAATTTGCTGTTGGTGGTCCTCACTCTCCTGAATTCCGAATGGGTCCAAAGCTCTTGAACCTTGATAAGCTTTCCACCCGTGAATGGGGATCCTATCAAGATTCAGGGGCTCTGACTCCAGATTCTGTGAGGCACGGATCGCCCAACTTTCTCCTGCATCGTCAGTTTTCTGATGTTGCTTCACATCCTCGTTCAGAAAATGGACACGATGATGATCAAGTTGTTAATCATAGATTCTCTTTCGAGTTAAGTGTCAAAGATGCCTCAAGATGTGCGGAAGAGAAGCCAGCATGTTCTATTAAAACTGTGCCAGAATATGTGGAAAATGGAACAAAAGCTAAAGAAGAAGAGAATTATGGTGAATTGATACAAAGCTTTGAGCGTCGATCTGGTGACACATCTAATGATACACCAGAGACACCTTCAACAGATGGGGAGGCACCACAGCATCGAAAGCAACAGCCCATCACTCTTGGCTCTGTTAATGAATTTAACTTTGACAATGCTGATGAAGGAGATTCACACAAACCTAGTAGTTCGAACTGGTGGGCTAATGGAAGTGTTATTGGGAAGGAGGGTGAAACAACCAAGAACTGGTCCTTCTTCCCTATGGTGCAGTCGGATGTTAGCTAGCTAGTGCATAAATAGACCTCTTCACTCCTACTTTGTGGAGCCATGAAAGATTTTGGTCGCCGAAACCAAGCGCCATACTTACTGAAGCCAATTATAGTGATTTTTTTCATCTGCCGTGGAAGGAAGGTAGACAGACCCTTAAATGAAGGCGGTTTTTGAGTCCTTCGAGACCTGAAAACAGGGGCAGATGATAGTTTTTTGGGGGTTTTTTTTTGCATGAATAGTGTATCATATACAATATTAATAAAGATTATACCATCCTTAGTCAGAAAGGGTATGACCGGTCATCTCACCAGTCATCCCTGCAACTATTGTATCTGAAGCCCAGCAAAGGCCCATCTAAGTTAACCCTCTAACTATCGGTATCGCTGGGCTAAAAGCTCTGTCATTTGTTGGCCCTTCATCACTAAACCGTGCATGGACGAACAGCTATTGATGTAGAAATGAGACACCTTCTTCTTCTTCTTCTTTTTTATGTGAAAATACTTTAATTTAACAAAACACAATCCTAGTTAAAAGATCCCGCTTGGCCTGACATTTTTTAGTATTTTTTTTTAATGATATTATTTTGAGTTTTTTTATAAAAAAAAACAATTCAAAATTTAGGTTGATCTAAATCAAGCTTCGATCTAGATTATAATTTAACTTTCAAGTGAAGTATATAACTGAGAAAATACAAGTATAATTAAAATAATTCATTATAGTGCCAAAAAGAATATCATTATTCATGAGGATTTATTTATATTTAATGTGATAGACAAAACAGAATTTAATTTATCTATTACTGTTTTGTAATAGAGAACGAAACATAACAAAATGTAAAAGATATTTAATTTAAACTTGAGTTTTATGAAATTATTATTTAGAGAATTTCTTGTTGTTTACCTTTACGGAAATATTTTTCCCATTCATTATGGAAAAGAATTAGAGTTTCGATAGAATGGTGGCCCTTTTGCCAAAGGGACATTGTCGGAGAACAATGTCTAGCAACTCTTCGATGCACTTAGGAAAGGTCTCCGATCGAGGCTATGTTTTCTAATCCAAAAATTCACTTTCATGGCTTGAATTTTAAGCGTGGTTTTCCACTCTGTAACTATATAACAAGGAGAGGAGGAGGAGATCCCTCGCTGGAGAAGATCCTCCTCGACTAGGATACTACGTTTTCGTAAAAAATTTCCAGGTCTGGTCTTCACTGGTATTTGCTTTTTTCTCACTTACTTGGAGATGCATCAATGTTTTTTTTTTTTTTCATGTGCTAGTGTATTGTCTCGCTCTTTGCAGTGAATTAATATTATTATTTTTAAATATAAAAAATATTAAAAATATTTGGCAGTCATACCAGCAATAGATGACACGTCCCCTGCCGAGACAGACGAAGTGTCTTCTTTTTTCCCCATATTCCAATTACTGTGGTGGCTGGAAATTCGTGGCCTATGTTCTTTTGACCCAAAAATCTCTCTCTACCTCTGAAATCCAGCAACCCCCCTCTCTCAACCATGAACAAAAAAATAATAAAAATAAACCTATGTATCAAAATGGAATTAGAAAAATTTTGAGGGACCGCAATTATATAATTTGCATAATTGTTTAAGTTGAAGGACCAAAGTGAATGTTTTCGAAATTTATGGTACGTCACTTATGTTTGCCGTGTTTTTCACTCTGATCTCCCATCTTTCAATCCCATCATTTCATAAGAATTTGAAATCAATTACTCTATTGTTTTCAAAATTTATGGTACGTCATCTATGTTTACCGTGTTTTTCATTCTGATCTCCCATCTTTCAATCCCATCATTTCATAAGAATTTGAAATCAATTGCTTTTTAAATAGAGCTTGATCGTCAAAAAACAAAGTTTGAGGATCAAACCGAAAAAAAATAAAATCCCACACATTTTAGTATATAAGTAATGCTATTTTTATTTAAACCCATGTTTAAAAGTTTATTGCATTTTTTTGTGCAACTCATATAGTTGTTCTTTTTATATTTTATTTGGTTGCTTTACTATGATCATTTATCTTAAAAGGGTAGGTCCATACACAAAGGCCCTTATTTTTTTAATTTGGTAATGGAACATATGACACATTCATCATAAACTTTCTTTTAAAAAATAAAGTGGCACGATGTATCACCTATTTTTTCTCGTATTTTGGCGATGCTGGAAAATTAGAGTTGATGAGTTTTTTATCTAAAAACTTATTTTTTAATATTTTATTTTAGCACAATGTGATTTTACCACGTAAGTTTGCAAGCATTTATTTTTATATCCAGGATATCTGGATATTGCCCTTACAACAAAGGCCATTTACTTGTGTTCGTTGGGCTAAAAGGCCTGTTATTTTGTTGCCTATTGATATATAACTGAAGATTATCATTAAAATAAAAAATATAATTTTGTGTTTTTGTTCTTACAAATTACAAGATTTATTAGCATGAACTGCTAGAGTATTGGTCAAGACACAATTCTCCTGATCTGTTTAACAGAAACAAATTTCACCAGCAAGATTACAATAGTCAAACATGTGGATTCTCACCTGTTCAACAACCATTATACCAACACGAAATGGAATTTTTATATTTTGGATCATCTTCTTCTGTCTGATTTTGTTTTGCATTGTGCCCTTTCAGCTTGTAGTCGTCACTTCCAGGATAAATCAAGTAAATGGTCTATCATCTTTCATGGCTCCACCATTATTTTAATTTCAAACAAATAAAACCCTTAAACATTGAGGGGAAAAAACCCCTCTAGACACTAGCCATCAAAATAACCTTCATTGCCACTTATTTTTTAACAAATCAAAGACCAACCTTGCTTGACCTTGTATAACACAATCACCCCGGCCCCCTCCTCCACCTCCACCACTAGCCCACCATCACCTTCTCAATTTTTGGGATTTAGAGTTTCTTCTTGAAGGCATAGAAGAAAAAAATTACAAAATACAAAAGCAATGCCCACCTTTACAACAACTACCATGGCCTCTCGAAACGACAACCTAAATCTCCAGAAACTCATACTCAATCCATCAACAGGATCAAGCATAGTAACAATTAACGTCGGTGGGCAAATCTTTCAAACAACAGATCAAACTCTAACTCTAGCAGGTCCAAGTTCCCTCTTTTCCCAGCTCTCCGAGTTGACTCATCTCGGTCCCCATTTCATAGACCGAGACCCCGAGTTATTCTCTATCCTCTTATCCCTCTTAAGAACCGGAAATCTCCCTTCAAAGGCCAAGTCTTATGATCTCCAAGACCTGATTGAAGAGTCAAAGTTTTACAAGATTGAATCTTTATTGGTTAATTCTCTCTCAAACCCATCTCAATTCGACCCTTTTAACCTCCAGGAAACCCTAATCTTGCCCTTGAATAGCCGGGACACGGCGTCAGCGGTTGCTACGACACCGTATGGTACCTTGCATGTGTCTCATGGTAGCAAGATCACATCTTTTGATTGGTCATTGCAGAGAAAGTCAACGACTTTGACCCAATTCACTGCGATTGATTCTATGTTAGCGATTTCCCCAAACTTGGTGGCTACTGGGGCTACTGACTTCTCGGGGTTGCAAATTTTGGATCTTGAGAAAAAGGGTTTTGTCTTGGAGACATTGAATTGGGAAAATGTGACTAAATCGGGGTCAACAGTACAAGCAATTGGGTCATCTAATGATATGTTGTTTACGAGTTTCGAATCAAGTAGGCGAAACTCGAATTCGATTATGGTTTATGATTTAAAGACTTTTTCTCCAGTTACTGAGATTGGTCATTATGAAATATTCGGTGCTGATTTGGATTCTGCTATACCAGCCACGAAATTGAAGTGGGTAGAGAGTTATAATGTGGTAATGGCGGCAGGGTCTCACAGTGGACCGTCAGGCGTGTTAGGGAATGTGAAGTTCTGGGATATAAGGAGTGGAAATGTGGTTTGGGAATTCAAGGAAAAAGTTGATTGTTTTTCCGATATTACTGTTTCAGATAGTTTGTCATCGATTTTTAAAGTTGGGGTGAATTCTGGAGAGGTGTTTAATGCAGATTTGAGGAAGTTAGGGAGCGAGGGGCATGATTCGTGGGTTTGTTTAGGTGACGATAGGAAGGTGGGGAATGTGAGGAAAGAAGGGGTTGGGTGTAAGATTGAGGCTCATGGGAATCAAGTGTTCTGTAGTAAGGGCGGTGATATTGAGCTTTGGTCTGAGGTGGTGATGGGTTCGTTGAGGAAGAGAGAAGAGGGATTGCCAGAAAGGGTGTTTAGGAAGAATTTGATGGGGAGAGTGAAGGACATGGAAGGCTCAAGGGTTACAAATTTAGCTTTTGGAGGGAACAAAATGTTTGTGACGAGGAAGGATCGGCAGTCCGTTGAGGTTTGGCAAAGTTCTGTCAGGGGATTTTGATTTCAAAAATGGGTTTGACACTTCTGGATTAATTGTAAGACTGCACATTACTATTTGAAAGTTGGCAGTATCTTGTTTCTTTTTTGTATATTAGGGGTTTGTTGTTGTTGCTGTAGGGCATAGTTTGTTTGATAGTTGATATTTTTGTAAATGGCCTTGTATTTTAACAAGCCTCTAATTGTTTATAAATGGTTAATTGAATGAGATTTGTATGAGGTAAACAATTCGTTGTTTTCTGTTTTATTTACTTAAATTAATATGCAGATGATCACCAATGATAAGATATTTAACTGAGTTCCTTAGGTTTGAACTGCAACACAATATTGGAATGTTGGAGTTTGAATGTCTGTTTTTACCATATCAGAATCTGAAGCCATCATTATTTCTGCACTCTTATCAAAGTTGACATTAGGATTTCATCAATGATCAATTTAAAATTGCAATACCTAGCATTGTTTCAATTTCATGGAGCAACATCGCCTTGGAGGAATTTTTTCTGGCTGTACACCTTATAATTCTATAGCTAAATATGTCCACCTTTCTATGTCTATATGGCTTTATAAATCAATAATTTGATTTTTTTCTCCCCCTCTTCGTGCATCTCTCATTTCTGTTTGGAGTTCTCAACATGTAGAAAGTATTTCCTCGGTCTTTCTTAAGGAGTTTTGATGTTGAGACTTTGTTGGTTAAAGCACCACAGATTGGCTTTGGATTCCTGGTCACTTTACTATTATGGTATTACTTCTTAATGCATGTTTCACAACTACTTATTGAAGATTCTTTGATGCGTTTCTAGGGAGAGTGAAGGGTAGCATGATTGCAGAAACTCTAGGCACACCATTTGAGAGGCTGAGCACATCAAAATTGGCACATGAGCTATAGTTGGGATGATGCTAAACTATTGAATTAATCCTTATTTTTTCAGGACTAGCTTGTTACCATTTCTCAGGAATAGGTTCTACCTGAAAAAAGAACTAGGTTGTCAGACAACACACGACTTTGCTTTGTTTCAAGTGTGGATTAAGTTAAATGTTGATTCGATGTTTTCATTCTCTGGAAAGATGAATTAATTTTTGGTCGCCTTGCTCTATTCTTGAGTTGATTAATGGATCTTAATTGTGGTTACCTTCTATACCCCATCCCACCCCTCCTTGTAGTGATTGTGGATCTTAATTGTGGTTATCCTGGAACTATGATATGGTGTTTTACATTCAATGCCTTAAATTTTAAATTTGAACGGGAGCAGATCTGTTGAGAAACAGAAAGTCTCACTGGTTTGCATGGCACTTTTGGTCAAGTCACTGGGTCATCAGCTTGTGCTTCGATGAATCATCATTTTGCTTTCAAAATCATGAATGATGTTTTTCTGGCTTTATTTATTGATGAGTTTTAGATAAGGTATGATGCATCTTTAAATACAACCAATTATGAAGCATATATGCATCATGTTCTCTTACCAACTCCATTCATTTTATATATTTACTCAAAGAATCATGTATTTTCTATATAGTATAGTCACCTGAGATCGACAGTTATCATGTCTTCTTTACCTTACGTACTGAGTTTTACTATGTAAATCTGCTCTGGGCTTACAGGCATACTATATAAATCTGCACTGGGCTTACAGGCATTGGAAGCGAAGAAAGTTCATCCCAAACCTTTCACTATCTTTCATCCAAGGATTTAATTTGCTTGCTTATATCACTTTGTTACATTTTGAGTTTCAATGGAGCAAGACAGGAGCCCAGTGCTCAATTAGGTTGACAGGCTAATTGCGAGCTTACCTATATACATTTTATTGTCAAATTGCTCCAAAGAGACAGCTCAGTGGGAACCTGCAGCAGCTTTAAGACTCCCTGTTAAGAAGTTGGAAGCTTAATAAGCCAAGCTCATCTGGAAAACGGGGAGGATGATAATCAGTGAATAAGCGTGATGTTATTATGAAATCATAAATGAATAGATAGATCTATGAATAAAAAAGTAGGCGCATGATACAAGCCTGTTATGATGACGCACTCTATTTTCCTGGAGCTGTTGCTTGAATACAGACTATCGATTTTTGTTGGTGATGTTACATGGATGAAGATTGCTCATGCAAGGATCAGGTATGTAGAGTCTTTAAGGCAGTATTTCTGAACTGGAGATTATGTCAACTTTACTGTTTAGCATACTAATTCGAGATACTTTGAGTTTATAAAATGTTCAAATATCTAAAACCGGTCCCAGCCCATAGGTACACCTGCACACACAAGTCCTACACTGTTTACTTTGTCAAATAATGTCTCAGTAGTACCTCTCTCACTTCCTTTTTATGATAGGAAATATTTTTGGGACCGCATCAAGAGTCTCATAAGACTGATAAGAAACTGAATTGTCCTCACCTCTTAAAGATCAATTAGGCTCTGGTTGGGTGGCTTTTCATTTCAACGCAAGGTGATTAAACAACTAATAGAAATTTGTCTAGTGACCAAAGTTGGGAAGAGATGGGATAATGTGTCTATTTTAAAAAATATATCAGTGAAGTTTTTTCCTCTTCTAAATTGTGATAAGCTCTAAAATGAATAAAAAAAAATGTCTTTTAATTTCTGGCCAACCAAATTTGTTTGAGAATATAAACATGTGAAACTAAAAACTGTTTTCAGACAATTAGAGGAAATATTATAATGGAAACTGTTTCCAAAATCAAATGCAACCTTGTATATTTGTGTCGGTCTATATCCTATTCAAGTTCCTTCATTTTCTTTGCTGCAAATGCTGATACTCTTGATTGCTTGCGAATGATCCAAATTCCATATCAACTAGGAAAAAGACCTATGCTGTAGGACCCACACATTTACTTTTTGCGCAAAAATTATCAGATTTTCAGTCATTCATTTTCAGCATGGCATGTCATGCTAAAGGTTATTTTGAAAATTGTTTGCTTGCTTTGAAATGTCTCGCCAATAGGAATGTCTGTTCAGCTGCTTTGACTGCTTCAGAAGAGAATCTCCAGCATTGTCAATCCATTTCTTAGCCTCTCATTCTGGCGTGTCTTTGTAAACTTATCATGGAAATATTCATATAAACTCATTATATTCTTTCTACTAACTGGTTCTACCATCCTTTTTGGCAATTTTTTCAATTTTGACCACTTTCATCTCACCAGCTCTTAATAAATTTGTAGTTACACTCTTTTCTCAGATTCAAATATTGGTTGAGCTACAGAGTTATATCATCTTCTTTTAGAGCCAGTATTTTTTCTCAAGTTTTTGCAAAGGTGGAGGGCTGCTAAGTGGTAGCTCACAAACAAGCTTAATCTTGTAAGTTATAGAAATAGCTCTGGCTCCAATTGAGAAGGTAGTCTTAGGTTCAGTTGCCTTTGCAATCTTTTGGATTTTGGCAGTTTTCCCAGCAGTTCCTTTCCTGCCCGTTGGAAGGACAGCAGGTTCCATCCTTGGGGCAATGCTTATGGTTATCTTCAAAGTCATCATCCCTGAGCAAGTGTATTCTGCCATTGACCTCTCTGTACCAGGACTTCTCTTTGGAATCATGGTTGCAAGCATCTATAAAGAAAGAGCAGACATGTTCAGGTGCCTGGGAGTCTTGTTATCATGGAATAGTTGGGGTGCAAAGGGCTTGCTCCGCTGGATCTGCATTGTTTCTTCGATTTTGAGTGTTTTTTTCTCTAATGACATCCTTGTGTCATTCTCACTGAGTTCATATTAAAGATTGCTAGACAAAATAATATTTGACCTGATACTTTCTTGCTTGAGCTGGCTTCAAGTTTGGATATTGGATCCTCTGCAACTCCAATCGGCAACCCTCAAAACTTGATAATTTCTATTCAAAGTGGCATCTCTTTTGAGGAATTCGTATCTGGAATTCTTCCTGCAATGCTTGTGGGTGTCTTTGCGAATGCTTTAATTCTTATATGCATGTTTTGGAGGTTGTTATCTGATGTTCAGGAGGAGGATGCTTTGGATGAAATGATTGCTGAGGAAGATTCAGCTGTCCATCAGAATCTATAAACTCCCTGAGTTCATTGATATAAATAGGGATGGAGGTCATTCCAATACTCTTAAAAACAGATTGAGTGAATTAGATATGTGCAGAGATTCCAGTGGTGAAATCGAACTGTAGAAATTAGTCGTTGCAGAAGAGGAGGCAACTGATGATATGTTTTCTCAAATAGTAGAGGAAATGGAGTAAAGGTTTGCAAGGGATGGGGTACAAGGGACTACGGAAATGATGACTGGTATAGAGTCTGGGCCGCAACATGGAAAGGAAAGACCTGCTGGAAAGATGGAAGAGATCGTCATGGAAGTTGTGTGTTTACCTTGTTACTGTTGGAATGCTGGTTGCTTTTCTAATGGGCTTGAACATGGCTTCAATAGAATAGGAATGCCTTGCAGTCTCTGGAACTTATTGGAGCCTCGTGCATGAATCAATCATTCTCGTGGGATTGCTGTTCTGGCCTTTTTAATTCTTGTTCTCTCAAATGTTGCTTCAAATGTACCAACTGGTAAGTTGATGCCCTGATTTTTCTTTTCTTTTCTCCTTTTTTCGACAATTTGGGGTGGGGGATTTAACTACAGCACTGCAACTTCCAGAGTCTTGGGTTGGTGTGGAGAATGCTTGTTTCATTTCACTGTGCTGGTAGTTTAGAATTTATTTGTTTCTTGTCATTGACCTGTGTTTTTTTTTTCGTGGTCAATCGTCTTTCTCCCCGAATTCATCATAGAAGCGCAATAGTAATTCCCAGTTAATATCACTTCACGGTAGACATTTGAGGTCTCCATCTGGTACTTGTTTTAGAACTTGTGGTTAGATGCAAGCCATCATTTTATACAAAACATGATTGTTATTATTTTATTTTTTTTATTTTGTTGTTGGAGGAGAGGGTTTGGTGGGGGTGAAAAATCCTGTTCAATGGGTTTCAACTTTCAAGAAGGGAGCAGCCTTAAAACATGTTTCGTTCATTGAGATAATCAACTTGAACATGTTTGAAAGTAATGTGTACTTGTTTTCTTTTAACACCAAGAGTATAACATCGATCGATCAAAGCTTCAAACATGCTGGCTCAATGTTAGTTCTTTTTCTTGGAGCAAAGGTAGCAGCTTCTGCCATTGCAGTATCTCCTAACGAAGAGAAGAAAGCTTGGCTCGTCCTGGCATGGGTTAGCACAGTTGCTGGAAACCTCTAATTGTGTGCGAACAGGCTCTTCATGCCCGGCCAGTTACACTATCACATTTTGGAGCCATTTGAAGTTTGGTGTTCCCTCCACGCTTATTGTCACTGCTACTGGTTTAACACTTGTAAAGGGTTGCTTAAGAGTGCGCCGACCCATTCTCTCCGATGTGTTCAGATTCCATGCATGGAATGCACTCGTCGGAGTTGACTGATTGCTTAGACAGTTCTCTCGTTTTTTCTTTTTAATGCAGTAATTTCTGTCAAAACACTATACTAATTACTGAAGGGGTTGTGCACGGTTGTTAGAAACAACACAATCTTGCTCTATCAGCGCAGCTTATTTTTTTATTTTTTTTTAGTTTTGTCATTAAAATTAATGATATATTAGATAAATATAAATTCAAATCCCATCCTTGCCTTTTTTATAAACAAAATTATTTTTTCATTTCGGGGGAAGTAGTATTTTGAAAATAAAATTATAAGAAAAAAACCTCGTCACTGCAGTGCATTTGCAGTGAGAGAGCAGGAATAGAATGATGGGAAGTCGAAAGATCAGACAGCTAATAAGATATCAGAATGTGTGGAAATGTCAAACTCTAGAATGCAAATAAGTTGCTGTAATTGATTACACAACCCACCCACATGGCCAACTGGCCGTGAAGTCCACGCACTCTCATCTGTACAAGGTCCTGAATCTGATTATGTCAGGTCTCACTGGTCCAGTTAATGACACAGCTCGGGATGCTTTCTAACCCTTTTTTATTTCGACAATACAAACTCACTGTGGCTACGTGCCTTATATTTCCGTGGTTCATTCTGCTTTTTAAGCAAACCACAATAAACAATCGGTTTGGTAACAATTAAGAAATCATTTATTGTTGATGAGTCCCATTGCTTTTTTTTGTGTTTAAAACGCAGGAGGATGGGAAGCAATTCTTTGCTGCTTCTTGCATTGCATTGAGAAATTACTTTCACTACTGTTTACTTAAGTGAATAGTGAATACTGTCTTTACTGTTCACATAAACAGTGGAAACATGTTTCACTGTTCCGGTCGGATTGAGTCCAGTTCAAAACTAAATGCATTGAACCGGGTTCGACTCAGTAAAATAAAAAATAAAAAAATTTATTTTTTATTTTTAGTTATGTTTTATTAGAAAAACTAGTGTTTAACATTATTCAATGACACTACATAAATTAGACGGAGATCGCTTGATGACGTAACATTTGCAGAATTTGATCGCAATCCCAATTTTATTCCTGATTATATTTTACTTGATGTTGTTGCGCGCTTAAGAAATCAAGTAAACTGTAGTCCTTGTCGGATGTATTTCATACGTGATGGTATTGTAGATAGTTTAATGGAACAACAAAAAATATTTTATATAAAGTATTATTTATTTCATGATGTAATAGCAATAGTTAAATCTACAATATTTAAATTAAAAACCATAAATATTAATAAATATTTTTTAAAATTATTTTATAACCTCAATTTCAAAAGCATTCTTAACCAAACACATTAAACTACTTTTTA
>Ga0307517_10003469_pt1 | contig 24512 bp, 22 predicted proteins | sample 23_EM_MG_FD_194515 | JGI IMG/M metagenome (GOLD analysis project Ga0307517, IMG submission 194515) | Populus trichocarpa ectomycorrhiza microbial communities from riparian zone in the Pacific Northwest, United States - 23_EM | ecosystem: Host-associated > Plants > Roots > Unclassified | place... | reverse complement strand
CCATTGCTGTTCTTATAAATTAGCCTAGTGTACGAATATTGTCCTCCCTCTCGTGTTTTCATTTATAAGGTAAAAGGGCTCCAGGAACATACGTATTCAATGTAACGCAAAGTTGGTAAAAATCACCAGAGTTGCATTCCATTCTTTTGGAAATTGAACAACACAAAATACAAATAATTTTATGTATATATATAATTTTTTGGAAATCTCAAATTTGATCCGAAAGTATAATCCAAGTTTGAATAGAGGTCCTCAAAGAATATTTTATCCCAATCGAGTCCCTAAAGTATAAGGAAATTCTGAACTGGGTTTTTTCCACTGAACTTTTCTTTAACAGAGATTGCCAAGCTCTGCACATGATTTAGATACTTGACGACTGGTGACTCTTTATGGTCAACACTTTTACTGTATTTTTCCACTATAAGCAAACAAAACAAAAAAAAATTCGCAAAAAAAGTGTGGAGCTCGATCTTGACTAGATCCCAGCTTACAACTACAAATCAGCAGCAACCCACACCACCCATTTCGCCATGTCCCCAGATCTCATACACTCGTGTGGTTCTCTCCCTTGCGACTGTGATTTATGTCTACAACATGTATGTTGTATTATATAGAGTGTGATAAGATCTTGTCTCCCTTTCATATTTTCTTGATTATTTCATTATTTTCATTTCCCTTGTCGTCTTCTTCCTGCAAACAACAAGTTCATGACTTCACATTGAAGAAAATAGCGTACGTGATGGATCAGCATGTATGGGTAACACGTGAAAAAAATATATCAAAAACCCAACAGCACAGTTTACTTTCCTTTCGACTTATTTTGACCAGCTGGGTTGAAATTAACAGTCTAGGTAATTATGAGAAATTTATTTTCAAATCTCTATAATTTTAACCCAGTTGTCCTTTAGTCCCTGTGTTTCTAAGATGATCCATGAACAGTATAATTAATGAGAAAACTTCAGGGCAAAATCGTTGAGATCAGGAGAAATGCCCTGCTGCCCTGTGCAGAAAGTGACATGTAGGGCAAATTTTCTTTTTTTTTGTGGGAGTTTTTAATCTCTTGCGTCAGGACTACCTAAAAATCCTTAAAATGTTCCAAGATCAATATTATATAGTTTGTATATTAATTTTTTTGAACAAGTTTGTATATTAATTGATTCGAAGTGCAATGGTGCATTTTAAATTTTTAATATATAAAGCCAGAGAAAGATTTGCAATATCAAACGGCAGTGTCACGAGAATCCATAAAGAATAACATCTAGAGTAAAAACAAGAGCAGAATAAGAAACCGTACTGAAAAACTCCAGTTCTCAATTTTACGATTTCCCCATATTGTCTCTATAAGCCCCCCGTCCAGTACTACTTCCTCCGGCGTCCAAAAATCTTAGCTTTCTATATATCATGAACACTGTCAAGTTTCTTTCACATAAAGAAATCACGCGCGTACAACATTAAGAACATGTTCACATGGAATTGCTAGCAAAACAAATTAACTGGGAATCATTTATCTAAAGAATGTGGATTCATATTTGTCTGTCCTTCTTTAGGGTTACAATTAGTTACTGCCACTAACACAGCAAGAAGCCCGGTGGTCTAGGAGATACAGTACTAAACATGTTATTCTGCCCATCGGGTCTTGATACCGATGAAGGGCAGGGAAGGTCGAAGCTTTTCCGGAAGAATAAGGTTTGGTGCTGAATACCATGCCTGAATCATTCGTTAACTATGCTTTCCAAAGCTAATTGCATGTTAGACATTTGGCATACATGCGGCAGGCCAACCGTATTTCAAAAAAGCGTGCAAACTCTCTGTGGTGTGCAAGTTCATATCCATATACACAGACATAACAAAATTAACTAAAAGGAAAAGGGAATGTCCACAGTCACGTAGCTATACATTCACGTGCATCGTGGATCGTAATAATAAAAGTATAATTTTGTATCTCATGACATAAAAATTTAGCTTGGTTGATGAGGATATATAGTAGATAGTTTTTCTTATTTTTTTGAAACGTAATTGCAGCATCTAGACATTGTTTTTTTACGTACAGGGTGGAAATACAAACATGCGGCATAGTGCAGGCCAAGTCTTTCTATATGTAGATAGATAGATATTGATCTCAGTTAAATTTGTGTAAAACCATTAGATTCTTGTCATTTTTACAGGGTATTAATGAATTGATTAAGCATGTTAATTAGATGATAAACACTACCAGGCATCACAAAAACCACCTGCTCTTTTCACTGAGCTATTCCCCGCCACCACACGTTTACTACCACTAATCTACCTCGCATATAGGATCTGATTAATTATTAATTTTTCAAGTACACACGATGAAAACAGTTTGGCAGTTCAAGTAGGGTAGATTTTGTTTGATTTTGATTATGCTCTCGATATGGGTTGAGTCAGGACATGGATATTTAATTTTTGGCTACCTGCAGGAAACATACTGGAGTCTTTCCTGATGGCACTTGGGATACCAGCAACACGTAGGGCAACAGTACAATTTCACGTGGCTACTTCCACAGCCAGGTGAGAGGTGTACTAGCTCTGCGTCCATGGATGTAAATTAAGTAAGGGAAATTAATAGAGGCGTAGGAGCCCGTGAAGTTTTGGTAGAGCTGTGTGTGGCAAGATCAGATATTCCCTTTTTATTATTCAGAGACAAAAACCTGGCCATTATGAGATTTGATTGACTTTTTTGTCATTTAATTGTATGAGAGAGAGTGGAGAGGACAAGACTTAAAGCCTTAAAAATGGCTGCAAATGCGCCGGTGGAGGAATCTGAGGTCATGTCTGCAGTAAACACCAAGGGAACCTTCTTTGGCCCTTCTTTTTTTTATTTTGTGTCCTTTAAGCTTTACTTGTATATCATCACGATTCACAGCCGACACAGCACAGTTACAACTTGGAAGCACAGGCACAGCATTGCCTGATCCCTCTTGTACCATAGCACGATCTGTTTAGCATTTCCAGATTATTATGATTTGGGCTTAGTTTTGGGCCATTTCGATGTGGGGCATTGCTAATTTATTGGACTTATGGGCTTGGGGTGGCTGTGCTGAGGAGTACCTTTTCTTAGGACTTTTGTTAAAATTATGGGTTGTTTTTTGTTTTGTGGTCCACTTAGATCTTCACGGCCCAACTGCTTGGCCCTTCTCATTAGCACGCCGAGGATGGTGCCTCGATTGGGATCAGAGACGTCAGATTGAAATTTTAGCATTGACTAGTCTTGGCTTGCAGGTTTGATTAAAAAAAATTGAATGTAAAAATAATTTATAAGTGGCGGGGGATTTTTTGGTATTGTGATTAAATTTAGTTTAGTGGATCAAACTAAATTTAATTGTGTGTAAGTTGATATAACCAAGTTAATTTTATGAGTTCAAGAACAAAAACAAAATAAAAAAAAACAAATGACTAGAAAATAAAAATATTTTAGGCGCAAGGGTCCAAATGCCATTTAGACGATCAATAAAATTATAGTTTAGCTTGAAATATGATATTAATATCGAGATTATGACATATTATATGGACCTAGATTAACTTGAAATAACTCGCAAAACTCGTGATCCAGGGTATGGACTTCATTAGGTTTAATAATATTTTTTAATAATAAGATAACAAAATATGAAGACCATATCAGAATCAACCAAATAATAAAGGATGAAGTTGGGGAAAAAACAATTCAAATGATGAAACTTTTTTTTAAAAAAAGAAAAAAAAAATATACGTGGAAACCTAGGTAGCCTAGCGCACCGAGGCCCGTAAGAAAAGCACGAGTGCTTGGGCATAAGGCTGACCCATAAGTCATTTTTTTTCCTTTTTAAGGGCGGATGCCCCTTTTTAAAAAACAATAAGAAATGGACAATTTGTCGCATATTGGGTTGCATACCCGGATTCTAACAACCACTATGGTGTCAACAAAAAATAGGAAGATGGATTTATAACCTAGTAACAACATAACACTCTAAGATCACCCAAAAAAATAAAAATCAATAGAATGAAAGGTATATAAACAGAGCTTGATCTTCATTTTTAGAGATTTTTAAAAGAAAAAAAAATCACCATCAAACTCTTTTTATCAAATGAAACCATTAACATAAAAAATAATAAGTTTCTTCATTGAAAAGTGGCTTGACATACTATTGTCTCTCTCTTCGTTATTTTCAGGTGAATCTCTCTCCCCCTCACAAAACAAGGTACTTAAAATAAACAAAATAAATTATTAGACCAAAATAAACAAAATATGATATTAGATTATTTTTTTGTGTTTTACATTTTAATATTTTTGCTTTTAAATTTGTGTGCTTCTAATTCCTTTGACTTTACTTTTCTTTACCCACCTACTACACTACTTGCACTCTGAAATGTCAGTTCTCACATATTTAAATTTTGAGCAATGTAAAGTAAAATCAGGCAATGTCGAATCAAACCACTTATTCATGTTTTTTTTGTGCTTTTGCTTTTGTTTTCCATGAGCAATTAGTAGACCAGATCACCTTTAACAAGCTAGGAAAAAAAAATCAAGGTCATAGACAAATTACCTTTTATTTACTTTTCCTAGCTAAATGCTTGTTCTTCACATCATCATCAATCACTAACAAGTTGATAGTACATCTTTCAAAAATAAAAATAATAGTAGCATACCCAACTAGACCAGACAACAAGCCCTACCAGGCCAAGTTTGCAATGTGTTTGGTTTACCAGCTAAACTCAATTAAGCCTAGGTCGATAGCTAGCCCAATGAAGAGAGAGAGGGAGAGAGGGGGGGAATAAGAGTGAAATGTAGGAAAGGATTAGGCTTTTTAACCTAACATCTCTCTATTTTTTTTCTTTCTCTCTCCTTTATTTTTCCACACACTTTAATAATTTACACGCAAAAATAATAATAGCAGACATACAAGTTCCAATACAAATATTCTCACGTTACCCCTTTTTTATTGGACAACAACACAATTAACCGAACGAATTGTTTTTTATAGCCAGTTAGAATTAAGATTTTCTTTTCAGAATCGACTATTTGTTTCACAAGTTTAACATCTTTACAGGCTTAAACTTTCACCATAATTTCATACACCAAACTAGCCATTCTTACATATGATTATGCTAGCTTGGCTACCAAAAAAATAACCATTTGAAATTAGAGTTGTTATGCAATCTAGTGATAAATCTTATAAGAACCTTTTTTTATTATATGTTGGGGAATTTTGTTGTTGGATTTCCATGAGATGGCTATTAGAATTTAATTGATATTGCGGTTGAGGAACGCGATATTTAATTGTGTCACGACTAAAAAATAATATTTAATTGATGTCATGTTTCCCAATTACAACGTCTATTTGTTATGGTTCCAAACATGACATTAATTACATGTTATTTTTCTAGAATACTCAATGTTTTTTTTTATTTATTTACAAGGCAACAATGTTTATAATCAACATGAGACAATTCTCCAAACCCATTAAACGGTCCATGAATCCAAATGGATTAAATGATGCCTTTTCTAATCATACGATGTTAATAATAGGCACAAACAAAAAACTAATTGAATTAAGTATAGGAAAAAAAAGTAATGAATTATTAGAAAGCGTTGTGATCTGTAAACAAAAAAGTGTTGAATAGTATAAAAAAAGCTATAATTTTACTCGAAACATGTAAAACTTGAAAGTATATTTTATTAAATAATAATATAAATGATAATTAATTTAATTTAATGAATACTTGATGGGCTCAAACATATTTTTATACAATTTAATATATTTAATTCAAGGGTTTATTTTATATATATATAAAAAGATGGGTTTAAAGGGCTAGAGATTCAGGTTAGCTTGGCCAACGAGAGAATAGAGGCAGACACGTAAGGCTACCAAGTCAGGTTAGCGTGATTAGACCCTTTTTGTTTGAGATGGGTTAATGGGTGGATGACATGTTGTCTACCCTTAAATTTTTTCAAATAAAATCAAAGCAGACGATGCGTTGTCCGAGTCTTTAGATTTTGACCACTAGTAAAGTGGTCGAGAAAGCGAGCAACACATTTTGAACCCCTTTCAACCACCTATAGAATGTCAGTAAGTCATTTTATGAACCTAAAAAACCCTAAAATTATCCCCAGAAACCAAAACCTAATTGAAGAAAATAATTTATCAACTCCGATCCATTTTTTTCGATAAGATTAAAGGCAAAAAAACACTATAATGAAACTCCTCTCATTGAATACAGCCCATTAAGACCAAAAACAAGTATTTTGGTTGCTGGAAATTGAACAACCAACGACTCTCTTACCTTTAGTATTTTCAGGAGACTTTCTCTCTCCTGTGTAACACCCGGGGACATCAACGTGAAGAAAAATGAACTACTGGATCAAAGCACATGATTGAAAAACTACACGGACCAGAGAGAAAGGTGGCCAAAATCCAGAGGCAAAAGAAAGAAAGACACTAAAAGGGATTTCTTTTTAGGGAAAAGAGGTTGGATTTTTTTCCCATGTTTCAATTCAAGTCCTTTGAATTTTATTTCAAACAAACAATAGATTGTATTTTTCTTTGGCAAAATCATACATCAACCCAATGTTGAAATATTTTACCGATACCACGGGGACCCTATACTAACCTGATTGAACCGAACTCCAAGCCATAACTCAAAATAAGTAAATGCTAAAGGATCCAATCAAAACAATAAAAAAATCTTATGACTGAAAGAAAAGAAAACAAGGGTGAAAAAAAAGGTTCGTTTTGTTTTCTCGTAAAATGTTTTATATGTGAAGTATTTTTCAGTACTCCGCTTGAGAAATATCTTCTAATAGAATATTTTACACTTGAAAAAATTTTCAACAACGGAGAAGGTGGTGGTGAGGTGGTTGCGGTGGTGATGAAAAAAAAGATGGTGGTGGTGAAGGAGGAAGTGATGGCGGTAAAATGAAGGTGGTGGTTGAAATAATTGGATAATATTGCAAATGAGTTATTATTTGTAAAATATTATATGAAACTTCACGGGTTGAAAATATTTTTCAACAAACAAACAAGATCGGGAAAGGGCCAAATAGTGAGTCCATAAATTGGAACAATAAAACATCAAGCAAGGTTATTTTTTTCCCAATCGATTAAAACTTTTGCTCTCATAGGATAATGGGTCTTTTGCCATTCTAAGTGTTGGGTAGACGACACGTGTTAGAAAATTATTAGAAAAATAACACAATTTGTAGTTTGAACACAACCGTTATTGAGAATAACGATTATTTCAAAATTCATGTTTCATTCAAATTATTAACATGTACAAAGGTCAACTTAAAATTTCTTGAAGATCTAATGACCAATAGATGAGATTTAAGATACAATGACCATGGAAGAAATATAGATAAGATTATGTGACAGGAGAGAGAGCAAGGGAAGAAGAAAAAAAAACAGGTCACAGAGACACCAAACTCCATCTTCGACACACGCGGTGCTGTTAGAAAGACCTCGAGAAAACAATTATAACCACATATTGGAAGACCACTAAATGAGGTCATAATTGATAAGGGGTTTTGTTCGAGGTTAATTAAGAATTAATTAAGACCTTATTTTGTGATATTCCAAGGTGTGGTTAGAATTGTCCCGTTTAGATATTTCGAACAACATCATGTGTGTCGAAAACGGAGTCCCAATATGTCCCAGGTGACCCACTCTTTTTTTTCCTCTTCCTCTGCTTATCTCTTCTACAACATTAGCTTGTCTCATCTCTTTTCCTTAGCCATTGAATCTTGAATATTATCTCTTGACAATTAAATTTTTATCAAATTAAGAGTTGACTTTTATTGAGGTAATATAATTTGCATAAAATATGCATCTTGGTTCTGACTAAACAAATGCTATTAAAAATAGATGTTGTTTACAAAATTAATATTTTAAAATATAATTATATTTAAATTATACTATTTTTTAAATACTTTTACAACTGATATCATTATTCCAAAACTCTTACCAATTTATATCTTTTTTTAAAAAAATCGTAGACATCGGGTCAATCAATACCCCCATTTAATGCTTCCTAACTGTGCCCTTAGCTCTACCTAGTTTGTGACCTCGTTTGAAAATACAGGGCAACTCGTGTTTTCAAAATATTAAATTTTTTTTTACTAAAAATTAATTTTTTTATATGTTTTGGATTGTTTTAATGCGCTGATATCAAAAATATTTTTTAAAAAATAAAAAAATATTATTTTGATGTATTTTAGTATGAAAAACACTTTAAAAAACAACCACAACCACATTTCCAAACATGAGACAATCCTATCCAACTAATAAAAGGCAGTATAATAATAAATGTAAGCAATTTTTTTTTTTTCCTCTGCAACGCAATTGTTTTTGGTCGGTGAGGGGGGAACGAAATGTTAGAGTGAAAGTTCATGCTTCAAATAGAAGCGAGGTCCATCAATGCAGAGCCCAAGGATCCCACAGTAGGTACCAGTAACCAGCCTAGCCCAAGGCATCCTAGTCCTAGCCACCACTAACCAGCCTAGGAGTCCCAGGCAGGCATCGTTTCCTTTTGTTCTTTCCAGTAAAAGAATACAACTCCCGCGGCAAAACCAAAATTTCAAATTTTTAGAACTAAAAGGCGGGAACAGCAATTTTACACTTGTCGATTTACAAAGGAAAACGGAAAGATTTCGCGGGTCCTGTCTTCATTACACCTCACCGAATAAATAAACAGAATTATATTTATTTTATTTAATCCATCCCCATTTCCCCATTCCTTTCTTCGTCTCAACAAAGAATCATAGAACCCTAGCAAACACGCCTTTCTTTTCACCCCCAAACCACCATCCATTTCTCTCCATGGATCGCCCGACAAGGAAAAGCTTGAAGCGAAAATTAGAGCAGGATTTCGAACACGAAAATCAAAGCCGCCACAAGATTCCCGCCACCGACGGCTTTGAGACTCACCAAAAACTTACGTCCAGTATTCAATCGCTAGTTGATATCCTCAATTCCACCTTCTCTTCTCTTGAAGCCGATCGCGCTGCCGCCAAGCGCGCCACTAGCGCCCTCTCTCAAATTGCCAAGAACGGTACCTTGTTTATTTTTTTGGATTTTTTTTTATAAAATAATTGTTCAATACAGTGAATTGTTCTTATTATTATCATTATCATTTTCTTTTTCCATATTTAATATGAAACTATTGGGTGCTTTTTTCGTAGAGGAAGTAGTGGATACGATAGTGGATTGTGGTGCGGTACCTGCGTTGGTGGTGCACCTTCAAACACCACCGCCTTTGAGAGGAGAAAATGGCCCAAAACTGTATGAACATGAAGTGGAGAAAGGAAGTGCTTACGCTCTTGGACTTCTTGCAGTAAAAGTAAAGTTAATTTGATTGTTTTACCGCTAGATGTTTTCTTATTCTCATTCTTTAGTGTCGCATGATTTCAAAGGTTTCTTGTGCTTACTGTTTATTTTTTACGCATTAATCAGGCAATCAGCTAGCGGAACACACAATGGTGAATAAAACAAATAAATTTGCAATGAATAGAATATAATAATAAAATTTATTGTAATTAGCAAATCATATTTTCTTTTACAATTTATATCATTAACTTTATTCTGCTTGAACATGATTACAGATACAGACTTTCTGTTTACTACATGAAAATGTTACCCTTTCCTTAATTTGTTCCTGATTTTATGATTCCTTTATCTGCCGTTCATCAGCCGGAGCATCAACAACTAATAGTAGATGCTGGAGCTCTGACCCACCTCGTGGAATTGTTGAAGAGACATAAGAGTGCTGATAACTCTCGAGCAGTCAATGGTGTTGTTAAGAGAGCAGCTGATGCAATCACTAACCTTGCCCATGAGAATAGTGGCATTAAAACACGTGTCAGGTTTGCTTATATGGATAGCTCTCTTTTTTTCCTGGGTATGGTTTCAATTGTTATTATACATATTTTATGGCATCTTTGGTTATGTTTTCAGGATTGAAGGTGCCATTCCCTTTCTTGTTGAATTGCTTGAGCATGCTGATAATAAGGTACAGAGAGCAGCTGCAGGTGCCTTGCGGACCCTTGCGTTTAAAAATGACGAGAACAAAAATCTGGTAGAGGGGATTCTTTTTTTCTTCATCCACTAGATTATTTCGTGGTATGGGTTCTATTGTTGACTTGAAGAGCAAATTTGCAGATTGTAGAATGTAATGCCTTACCCACTCTTGTAATAATGCTTCGATCAGAGGATACTGCTATACATTATGAAGCGGTTAATTCTCAACTCAACTTTTTAGCTGGATTTGCATTCTGATTGTATAGTTTTATGTACTAACTGACCGTGCAAGGGCTCGTTGTCAGGTTGGTGTGATCGGAAACCTAGTTCACTCTTCCCCACACATAAAGAAAGCAGTTCTTCTTGCTGGTGCTTTACAACCTGTAATTGGATTGCTAAGGTATTGCTGACCTGGACATTGTTGCCTGTTCTTGCTCAGTCACTCTTTTCATAATATAATTGTCTGCTGGAAGGTCCCCCAGATATCCCTCTTAATTTATATATTGTGCAGTTCTTCCTGTTCAGAAAGCCAAAGAGAAGCAGCTTTGTTATTGGGTCAATTTGCAGCTGCTGATTCAGATTGCAAGGTAGACTGAATACCATTCCTGTTTCAAGCCATTCCTGTTTCAAGGCCTAAAGGATTTGACCTTACGTGTGCATCTATGTGTTTGATACTCATTTCTTTTTAAAAGTTAACTAGAACAAGGTTCATGCAGGTGCACATTGTTCAGAGAGGAGCTGTGAAGCCATTGATTGATATGCTTGAGTCCTCAGATGTGCAGCTCAAAGAAATGTCAGCCTTTGCACTTGGGAGGTTGGCACAGGTTATTGTTTGATCCTATCGTGGAGTCATGCTTTATTTAAAACATGCATACATATACCTCTTGTTGTCTGTTGAGCATGCTGCGTGTGCATGTGTTATTGTAGTATAGAATTCACAAAAAGCAGCTCTAAGCATCAAATCAACGAAGGGACTCATTATTTTGGCCGACATTTCTGTTTTATTTTATCAAGAAATGGACTTCTTCACTCTTTTTGACACATCCTCTTCCTGTTTTTGACTGCTTGCTTCTATCCTGAAACAGGCTTTGTGCAAACCATACTACACAAACAGGAAATTTTGGTTTAGAATTTGATCCTCAATGCATCCTTGTAGTCCCTAGGTAAAGAAAATGAAGTCTAGAAGTAAAAATAATGACACCCTAATCAACTGTAAGACAAACTTTTGTCTCCATGGAATGGTAACTGCTTGTGTATGATTAAATATTATAAACAATGCAGTATGATTTGCAAGGGTTATTTACTTTCTGGGCTTTCTAAAAACATCTTTCTCAGTTACCTTATTTCCTCTTAATATCAGGAAACGCACAACCAAGCAGGCATTGCCCATAATGGTGGTATCGTCCCATTACTTAGGCTCCTTGATTCGAAAAGTGGACCACTCCAACATAATGCTGCATTTACCCTATATGGTCTTGTTGATAATGAGGTATGATTAAGTTTGACTCTTTATTGCTTAAAGAATAGTCTGGTACTGCTAGTCCCTACGTCCTTATCCAACACTGGAATCTACTGAAACTTATTTGGATTCTTCCGTAGGATAACGTTGCAGATCTTATCAAGGTCGGGGGTTTCCAGAAACTCCAAGATGGAGAATTCATTGTACAAGTATGTTTCATGGTGTTATATCTGATCTTCCTTGGCTACTTTTTTTTGTGCTAAAAAATTGAATAACCTCTCACACTGATGGAGCTGGTAGATTATTACTTTCTTCCCAATCTTATTCAGTTTATTGCAGTACTCTTTTCCAGCTCTTATTGTTATAATCTGATACTTTGCAGCAAACAAAGGACTGTGTTGCGAAAACAATGAAAAGGCTAGAGGAGAAGATTCATGGACGAGTAAGTTCTCATATATGTAAATGATATTTTTCATCACTGTTTTCCTATGTTAGTTCTTAAAATTGTCTTTCTTGCCCGATATGTTAACTTAGAAAGAAGTTCCGAGTACAATTTGTTATCAGCAGTGCACTGATTGTGGTTTTATGGACAGGTATTGAACCATCTCTTATATTTGATGCGGGTTTCAGAAAGGAATATTCAGAGACGAATTGCTTTGGCTCTTGCTCATCTTTGTACTCCTAATGACCGAAAAGTAATTTTTCTTCATAAAAATGGTACAACTTTTCGATCTGCCAAATTGTATGGTCTTTCTAGAAGTAATGGTTATATTTATACGGGACAAGCTTCTCATGGTTTGTTTCTAAATGCGTCCTACAGGGTTAGATTTGCTGTTGGGGCTTCTCGAGTCTGGAAGCTTGAAGCAGCAACGTGAGGGCTCAGTGGCCTTGTACAAGCTGGCTACCAAAGCCACATCAGTCTCTCCTGTGGATTCAGCTCCTCTATCTCCTACCCCACTGGTGAAACTCCTTTTCATGTTGATTTCTTTCCACATGTATAGACTCCTCTACCATGTTTGTAAGGTTTGACCAGCAGGATGTACATCTCCAGCAACAGATTGTGTGGTCGACCTCTAATTATTCATCATTTTATAGATTGTTGGTTCTGACTTGGAATTCCATTTCACTGAGCTTTGGTCCATGCCACTTTCTTCTTTTATTTTAATCCCATTATTTCAAAAACATTTTTTAATCTCTTCGTGAGCAATTGTTAAATTTTTATAATTCAGTTTGACAGTTACAGCCTGCTCTTTGAGTACATTGTTAAGCCCATATTTTGAGGTTATAAACAACAGCAGCAAAATAATGTTCTTACTTATTATTTTTCCTTAGGTGTATTTGGGTGAGCAATACGTTAACAATCCTACATTGTCTGATGTTACATTCTTAGTTGAAGGTACCAAAATTTTCTCTTGGGCAGCAAGTTTATGTTTGATAAAATGTCTTTTTATGTCATGATAAATTATGGTTTGTATGTTTATGGATTTTTGCTAACATTAATATTGAGTGTAATTTTGCTGTTATCAGGCAAACGGTTCTATGCTCACCGAATTTGTCTGCTAGCTTCTTCGGATGCTTTCCGTGCGATGTTTGACGGGGGTTATAGAGTGAGAATTGACTTATTTAAGAACTTTCTTTTGGCTTTTAGTTACAAATAGCTTTGCTCCCCTCTGTCATTTTGCCTTCTCCACTGACGCATGCACTATTCACCTTTACCCAACTGTCATGTATTATCTCTGAGAGTTCGTAATTCATCAGATTTCTTCACATAAGTGTTTCTTTGTTATTGATGAGCTGCTCAGGTTGTTAAGGACTATCATTAGACTGATTAAACTGATCTGTGCAATATTTTGCACTTTTGCATTCAGTTAATTTATTCCAGTTGAAAAGAATTTTGTAGTAGAAGATGGTAAACGGATGTTTGATTTAATCACAGGAAAGGAATGCTAAAGACGTGGAGATCCCAAATATTAGATGGGATGTTTTTGAATTGATGATGAGGTGTGAATTCTAAGCTTTCTTTCTTCGATATTAAAGCAAATGTGCTTTAGAATTCTGATAGCTTCCTCGTGCACTTCTAGGTTCATATATACAGGATCAGTGGAAGTCAATGTAAATATTGCTCAGGATCTGCTTAGAGCTGCTGACCAATATCTTTTGGATGGCCTCAAGCGTCTCTGTGAATGTACCATTGCACAGGTTAACTGATTTACTATGTCAATGGTTGCTATGAGTAAACACTATTAGCACATGATGGCTTGAGAGGTTGTCTGACGAATTCTTATTGTCTCACAATAGGATATTTCTGTGGAAAACGTTTCTCTCATGTACGAGTTGTCCGAGGGCTTCAATGCTATGTCATTAAGGGAAGCATGCATTCTGTTCATACTGGAACAATTCGACAAGTTATGTACCAAGCCATGGTATGTTATCTTCTCAATGCACATCCTTCCCCAAGATTTGTTATGAGTTTCTAGTATTTGGGAATTTGCATGGTGTTAAGCAGACTGAGGTCTTGGGTTTGTTTTAATTGGATCGGGCAAGCAAATGGAGAGCAATTGTGAAAAGCATTCTTAAGAACAAAAGGCTCTGATTGGGAATTCACACCTCTTTAAAATGCGTATTTTGACATCTGAAGTGGTGTCTTGAGTATCTTTTCAACATATATTTCAAACATATCCCGGTTAAGTTATAAATGAGTTTCAAAGTTTCTTCTTTTCCTACAAATAAGGCCATCTTTTTCGAAAGGTTAATGGGCAGGTTCGATTGTGAAACATGCAGGTCATCTAGTTTGATCCAACGCATTATGCCTGAGATACGCAATTACTTTGAGAAAGCACTAAGCAAGCCTACCAATCTATCTTGAGGGGACCAACTGTAGATTGATTCAGCTTGGGTTTTGATATCTCAACTAACCATTAAGATGGAAGGCAACGAGTGTACATAAATCTTCAAATTGTCGAGCTAATGTGGGGAAAGTTGGCTATTGTCTTCTTTGCATAAGCAGTCAGTGAAGTCCCATGTTCTTGCAAATCCCCCTTTTCGTTCTGTTACGTTTCCTTTGATCATTCATTCATCTTGAAATAATCGGTGGTTTGGGTCACACGTAGATCTTCTGTCAGCCTAATTTGGCAGTAAAGCAGGCGTCTATGTAGCAGTATGCTGATGGATGTGCCACACATAGCAATTGTATCTGTAGGCGTAGTAATGTCTCTTTTATCGGTAGCATTTATTTGCCTTGAAAGGTCTTTTTTTCAGTTTTCACTCCTTACTGTTTACATTTTGAATGGCAACTTATTCGTGTGGATTTTCTATCACTGAACAATAAATGACCAAGAAATTTGTGTGTAGAATTGTTTTAAAACAAACAAAAAAAAGAGGTAGTTTTAAGAAATAGATTTAATTATGATTTTAAAAAATACATGTTTGTTATAAACTTTTATGAGATAGATTTTTATATGTAAAAAATAAATTATTCTAGTTTTTATAAAATTAAGGTTTAAAATGCAATTACATATAGAATCTAGTGTAAAAAATAGAAACTATTTTACTAAATAAATAGGTTTTTTTTGCTATGGTTTAATAAAAAAAAATAAAGCTACTATAATATCAAATGATTTTTAGTGGCATGATTAATAACTTGTTTGAAACCAAATTATATATAAAATTAAATTAATAATTTACTACAATTTTTATGCTTAAAATAAATTACTAAATCATATAATTGAATTTAATTGTATTATTTGGAATACTTATAGAATTAAATTAACAATCTTTACTACTTTACTTTTAATTAATAATTTTTTTTGTTATAATTTTTTTTATTAATGTGAAAATAAATTATTTTATAATAAATCACGCGGCTATCACAACATGTAATATTAACGTGAATGGTTTAGAAAGCATTGGAAAAAAATGATTATACTGATGAAAGTACCTTGTAGTTCATGGTTTCTAGTTTTAATATTTTCTCTCAAATTATGTAACTTCTACCTTCTTTCTTTTGAATCTCCAGTCTCGTGCCGCTTCGGTCTTACGACAAGTCCTTGGCCCCTGACCTTCGAGCGCGTCTGTTACACCTGGACCTTTCGGTTAATTTGGTCCCTACGACAACCATAATGGACATTAGTTTTCAACCGTAATGGAAATCAAAAAGGTTTGGATTGTTACTCACTCAATCAAGCTTACAAGTGTGTTTGGTGATGTCGAAGTATTTTTTCTTTATTTTAAATTAAAATTTTAAATATTTTTAAATAAATAAAACTTTAATAAACAAAACCTAACACACCACTGCTCTGCTTAAGATTGTACTATGCTCGTTAACGAGGCCCATTATCTGTTGGAATTAAAATTATGGACCAGTCAAGTTAAAAAAGAAAGCCCAGTCCAATCCACAATAACTCGTCTCGAGGAAACAAAGCAGAGCAGGATAACTAAAAAAAGTAAGGACAAGATAAGAAACAAACACAGAGGTTCATTTTATTAGTAGCAGAAGACAAGGGAGGTAGGCATGGGTGTAGAGGTCCTGGGACTATGTTTACCTAATCCAGCAATCCGGTTCAACAGGCCACCATTTCTTCACCTATCACCTCCAACTAGAGCATCACTTGTTACACCAGCTTCTCTCTCTTCTCCACCCCCCACCATCCAGGCAACAATCTCTTGATTCACCTTCCTGTCTTTTCCTTTTCTATTTAAAGTTTTTCCTTTCTTTTTATTAATTAAAAGACTTGGAGCAGATTGTTGGTGGAAAAAGTACTCCAAGTTGGCAAGGAAGTGGAAATGATGTTTGTGGAGGAGGAGGAGAAGAGACCGACTGGTACGATTTTGAAACTGATCTTTATCATTGGACCAAACCACTGCGTCCTGTTCAGGTACAGGGTTTTTTTTCCAATTTTAGCCATGGAGTATTGTGTTAATTAAGTGCTTAGTTTTTTTAAGAGAAAAGAAAAATGAATGCTGGAAATGGGGGCAGTGGTATCCAGGTCATATTGCGAAAACGGAAAAAGAACTTAAAGAGCAACTCAAGTTGATGGATGTTGTCATTGAAGTTCGAGATGCCAGAATTCCCTTGTCTACTACCCATCCACAGGTTAGGCTAACCACTTACAAGCCATTGCTGTAATACAAAACCAAGTTTTAAGTCTGCTTGTGTCATTTGTTTGTTGGGTTTATCGTGTTTTTCTTCAAGTATCATGTTTTTGTTTTGTTTGGTCCAATTGAAAGTAATTGTGCTAGATGGTTCTTGAGATTTTGGTCCTTGTGATACATGAAGTAATATTTTTATACATGTATATATATCATCACTGAAGATAGTTTTATTCAATTCCCTTCCTTGCTTTTGATGTTTCTCAACGATCCTGTACGCTGATGCTTTAGGACTGTGTAGTTCTTGGCTCTGAATTTTCTTTCTTCCCTTTTCCTTTCTTTTTTTCATTTGTGTGTGTGGGTAGATGGACGCGTGGCTTGGAAATAGGAAAAGGATTTTGGTCTTGAATAGAGAAGATATGATATCTAAGGCAGACCGGAATGCCTGGGCTACTTATTTTGCAAGACAGGGAATAAAAGTAGTCCTTTCCAATGGCCAACTTGGAATGGTATGTATAAGCTAGAAATTCTCGTTCAGCTTCTTTAGTCTTAACATTTTGTCATAGAGTAATTTTTTATGTGGGAAATACAGGGTACTATGAAGCTGAGCAGGTTTGCAAAGTCATTAGCAGCAAGTGTAAATGTCAAACGCAGAGAAAAAGGACTCCTTCCTCGTCCCGTGGGTTTCCTAGCTCAGTCAAGCCAGTACCAATCTTTTGTTCTTAAATTTGCTGCTAAGTTCACGTGCTTGTTACATGAATTGGGCCCCTTGCCAGCTTTAGTTTGAAATTTCAGTCTCATTGCTGTTCTTTTCACTTGAATTAGAAAAATGCTGTTAGGCCCATGTCATATAATGTATGACCATTATAGATGTCATGAAATCATTTTAACTATATCATTAAAACTACTATCCGAAAAGGAACATGCCATTCGACCACCTTCTTTTTGATTCTTTGATTTCCAAAGCAAATCTTGACAAATATAGTTGAAATGTCATAGTAAGGATTTGTTTTCATCCCAGGGTTGTGTTATAGAGGTAAACTTTGTATTTGCGGATGCTCTCTAGAGGAATAGATCATAGTCATTGTAAAAAACAATATTTTTTGGGAGACATTGATCCTTTATTACCATTGTTGTCAGTCATAGCTATCTTCTTAGTATCCATGAAACCTAATTTTCTGAAGCCTGGCAAAAGAATATCATTAACTTTGATGAAATTTATTTCACTATTGTACAGGTTCGAGCTGGAATAGTCGGGTACCCAAATGTTGGGAAGTCATCCTTGATCAACCGTTTACTGAAGCGTCGAATGTGTCCAGCAGCTCCCAGACCTGGAGTTACAAGAGAGTTAAGGTATGCATTTATTTATTTTGCTTAAATATCATGAAGGATGTTAAATTATAAATAAAAGTTATTTAAAATGGAACCATCAAAAGCATAAGTTTTAACCTGGAGTTATAAACAAGTTTAAGTATGTGACTACATGTTCATTTAATTTGCATTAGTATTGTGGAAAATGTGAAATAGAAGCAAACATAAACTAAAACGGGAAAGTCTAAACTTATAAGTCCTGAATCAGTGCAGTCCTTGAGGAATTTACAGATCTCTAATGTACTGAGAATCTTGTAGACATATTAGTGTTTGGAAAATTAGAACCTCGGCATCCTTAAACAACAGATTTAGCATTGCAAGGTTTGAAGATTTTATAAATCTAACAGAAAAGAGACCTTCAAGCTTATAATTTACCTGCTCTTTTGGGTGTGATATGAAAAAGAAATAATGGCTGTAGTTATATGCTTGACATGTTATGTTTTCTTTGTATTTCTTCCTTGCTCCTTGGAAGATGGGTTCGATTCGGGAATGACCTTGAGCTGCTAGACTCTCCTGGAATAATCCCAATGCGGATCAGTGATCAATCAGCTGCTATAAAGCTTGCTATTTGTGATGATATTGGAGAGAGATCCTATGATGTCACTGATGTTGCTGCAATTCTTGTCCAAATTCTGACAAAGCTCCCAACAGTGGGTATGATTGCATTGTTCACAGTTCCAACTTCCTGCTTGCTATAAACGCCTACAAAAAGAAAGAAAAGAAAAGAAACGATGGCTTCTAATACCATCTTTTGTTGCCTGTCAGGTGCCAAAGCTCTTAATAACCGCTACAAGATGGATGCTGATGACTTCTGTGGTAAAATGTATGTCTTACACAGCCCATCCTTTTCTATATTTGCGATATGACCTAAGTGCGCAGCTAAGAGACTCGAAGGGCCTAGAAAGCTTAGTTAGGAAACTTAAGGGCCTGGAAAGCTTAGTTAGGAAACTTAAATTACCAGACCTTTTTATTGCGTACTTACTGAAAAAAGCAAATAACCCGTAACCCCACAAACCAATTGCAATTTGGGCAGATGAAACTCTACTCATATCCCATAAACTGCTGTTTTTTATTTGCTGGTTGCCAAGGCAAGTAGCCGGACATTCCATTGCATAAATATTCCTGATCGGTTTTGTTGCTGTAAATTTTTGAATGCAGATTTGTCCAGAAGCTTTCAGTTCACTTGTTCAATGGGGACACCCATCAAGCAGCTTTTCGCATCCTGTCTGATTTTCGAAAAGGGAAGTTTGGTTGGGCGGCTCTGGAGAGGCCTCCCAGGTGATGATGATGGTAGCTTTGTTTTGAATGTCCGCTAATACTTCAGTCTGTGGCTAATGCCTCGAGAGTGCCAAAAGGTAGCTTGAGCAGCACTCGGATATTGTGGAAATTGATCTTGACTTTGAGCGAAGGGATAACTAAAGATTTACTGTAAATCTCTTCTGCGGAAATCAAATAGCACAACTCAGAATATTTGGCAGAGATAAAAAAAAATCTGGAGTTGTATAGAAAAGGAAAATCTCCAGCCTTGTGTTGTAATCTACTTGGTTATATCTAATTCTTGACAATTGTTGTCTGCAGACAACTTACTATTTAAACCTTTTGCAGCATTAGGTTGTGAATCAGAATTAAAATATAGCAAGTGCTTATAAATGGCACCCTAATTTAAAAGGCTTGCCAAGCAGCTAAACTTGGCAATAGCATGTAGTAGTAATTTCTAGTTTTTGGGATTTCAATCTAAAAGAGCCATTTTATTGTACATGACACATGGCAATTAATACAAACGCATCTTTCTGTTTGTTGTATTTCTAGCTGTTCTTCGTTGCTTATTTGCCTTTTCTGGTTCAGAAGTCGAGGGACTGCAGCGTGAACTTTGAATGATGTGATGACACAGTGCTCGAAATTTTCTTTGAGACAGGCTGGCTGACATGCTGCTCTGGGTTGCTGCTTGAGGATGCACAGCAGCCTCGAAGCTCCTGTGCGAGCTTTGTGGACAAAACTCCTTATTACTGGAAAAAAAAAAGTTGTTTACTATGTACAGGGGAACTTTTGCAGGCAAATGCCTACAAACTGTTGAGGAACAAAAACTATGGAAACAAAAAGATATCATAAATCCCAATATTGAGAATATGGGACAACTTTCACGAGGTAATGGCAATCTGAAAACGAGCAAGCAAGAATGCTGTCTCTCTAATAATCAATTAAAGTACCTACACCGAAATTCAATATCCAGAATTTCTGACTTGACTGTATTCAGACATGAGTGAGATTACAATGATACATCGAGATGATTTGGCATCTTCATCTTGCAATCGTGGAAGAACAAGCAGTTGAATCATCTTTGCTTGACCAACTTTCTTTAATTCTACATGCTTGGATTGGGCGTTCAATCTGAAGCCCACCGACAGATTCTTTTTCCAGCTGATAACAGTGTTTTCCAAATGTATTGACATTTACTTGAAGTCTGAAATCTATACTAAACAAAAACTTCATCTCCAACCTGTTCAATTCTTCTGTGCTTACTCCTCCAACTTTGGCATAGTAGGCATTGTTAAAGAAGCTGCAAAAGCAAAGGGAACATTAGGTTTAAGAACCCAAAGCAACAAAAGATGCAAATCGAGCCCCATTCCCATGTAACGAATATTTTCCTTGTTGACTAACAGATTTGCTATCAGACTACCTTACAAATGTTAGCAGATGATAGACATCATTCTAAACACCACAGAAATTTCGTATATACAGTACCCGACTCGAAAGTCATGTGTACTTATTATAACTTGGCAGGATGTACACAGCCTGTTGGAGTCTAATCTAACAAAAATAAATTTAGGGAAATGGAACTTACGCATCATCTACAAACTTTGCTGCTATCATTACACTTGTAATCAGGAGACGGTGAACATTAAGGGCAGTTAAATGAATATCTGTTTGCTGGAGAAATCTATCCATATAAATGTGTGCAACAACAAAGCAAGACGGGCTGCAGGCAGAGTACTTGAAGATTCGATCAACATAGTTCCGGATACTTACAGTAGGTGGTCTTAAGCCATGAAATATGGTAACAACATCTTTGATCTGCGTTGTCTCCAGTAGCATTTCATTTTTTTGAACAGATCTATCAAGAAGAGAAGAAAGAAGCATTAAAACCTTAGGAGATCTTAAAACTCCTTTTCTTAATTCCTCAAGTCCCAAGGTTCGATAGATATCCGAGTCCATGCTTCCACTATCAGGTGAAAGAGTTTCCATGTCTGAAATGAACTGCATTGAATTAAGACCCAGAAGTTCATTATCATTGAAATTACCAGATGCATCAAACTTAGAAGTCTATCAATTTACTTTTTGAAGAAGCAGGTACAGAAGAACTAAAGGAAAGGGAAGGAAAATAAGATAAGTGAAGGAATTCATAATCATTTGATTGTCATGTAAAGTAAAGACAACAGCTCTTGAGCTTTCAGGATTTCTAGTAGAGAAACCAATTAATCCTTGCATCCCATGTGTGCATTTCCCCTCAATTCTTCTCCTGGCGACCAAACAGGATAAGATAATTATAGTTCATTACCATCTCTCCTTTGTACTCCTCTCAATCATAGGCAAGCAACCTATATTCAGTCCAGAAATCTACATACTACGATACTAAAATATTTTGGAATTGCAAGTATAAAACATAGCAAAATGATTTTCTAACATTTAGAAAATCCCAATTTTTACACAAGTTGAGACCATAATTAATGATTGGGTGCAAGCCAGATCAATACTTCATGAACCAAGTCCAGATCTCAGGGCCACCCAGTACACCTTTTTCCCAAGATATGGAATATGAACACTGTTTTTGGCGGTAAAGGAAAAAACTTTATGCCTGATGCCTTGATTTAAGTACTTAATCAGAAAGAACCGTTACAATTAATTAACAGATAAAGTTAAGCACTGTGTGTGTAGTCAAATAAAGCAACAGAGAAGAAAAAAATACAAATATTCATCAAATGCCCAAATCAGAAAACAAGAAATAAAATCAAAGCAGAAAGAGAAGAGAAAGAAATCAAATAGAAACCTTACAGAATTCTTGAGGAGATTCTCTGCAGAACTACAAAAGCCTGGAGGACGAAGCAGATACACTGAACACAGAAGAGAGAAAGAGATAGAGAGATTACTGTGAATCTTGTTTCGTCAAGTTTGGCCATCCTCTCCCTTTCTCTCCGCCATCTCTCCCTCTCATTAACCAGGGAAAAAGATAGCTTTTTATTGTATTTGTTTAATATATTTAGAGTACTCTTTACAAGCAAGTGAGGCTCGCCCTTTTCTCTCTCTTCACATGGAAAGGAGACAAGTAGCTCTTTCCCTCTCTTTCTCTGTGTAAAAACTATATATGCTATGCTATAATATTGAATGGAAGTGAGTCGCCATTGTTAAGGTGGCAGGTGGGTAAAGGTTTGCCAGGGGAAAGAAAAGCCCTTCTTGGATTCTCTGCCCTTCTACTCTGGTTTAAGGCAGGGGGACCAGCCGTTTTTCACTTAGATTTCTTTTACAAGTATAGAAATCAGACATCCCTCTCTTTGCCTTTTTTTTTTGTCTGTGTTAAAAAAGGTACTTGGTATTTTCTTGAAAGATTAGTGCTTATCAAGATTGATTATATTTTATTAGCTAATTATTTTATGCTGTTAAAAAATTATTGATTATCAATCTAAGAAGTTAGTGGATAGGGATTGCTGTTTGTGGAGACAAAAAGATTTAAATGTGGAAGACTATCCATTGAGAATTTACATTCTAAATTTTGTGGAATACAATTCACTTTCCACTTATTTTGAGAATATATATATATAATTTTAGTCTAAAGACTATGAGCTTGTTTGAAAATATAATTACAGTTGTTTTTCAAAGTGTTTTTCACTTAGAAATGTATCAAAATAATATTTTTTTAAAAAAAACATTATTTTTGATATCAAAGCATCAAAATGATCTAAAAATACTAAAAAAATATTAATTTGAAGTGAAGAAAAAAATAAAATAAAATTTAAATTTTTTAAAAACGCTTTTGAAATGTAAAATTAAATTGCGCCTATATATACCAATAAATGGTGATTGTTTTAAAATAATAATATTTTTTTTATTTTTTATGTTACATGATAAATGGGTTTGCTTTCAATTTTATTGGAATATAAGAAAACAAATCATGAAAGCTTTTCATAGGTGCAAAAGCCTCCCGAGGCTCGAAAAATAATACCATTGATAGGAGTGGAATTAAAAAGAATGAACAATTGAGAGAAGATGGACGCTTAAATTTAATTTTTTATAGCATTCAATTAATGTAGATTATAAAGTGATCTACTTAAACAGGTCACGTTGAAGGTTCAAATCTTTAGTAAAAAAATGATTTGAAATTCAAATAGTTTTTTTTTTAATATTATGTCATACCACAGTAATTAACTAAATTAATTTTGTATTTAGATAATATTTGATTGTTGTCCCGATATTAACAAAATAAAAAATAATAAAGATAAAAATAATAAAATATATTTGATCGAAAAGATAAAGATAAAGATATAAAAATAAATTTGTTATGAGAAAATTTTTAAGTGAATTTATATATTTTCAAAACAAGAAGTGCAAAAAAAATGTTTCAAGAGATAAATTTATTATTCCAAAAACATCATTGTATAAAACTTTATATTTCAAAATCATTCAACTAAAACATATAATGATAAAAAATTATTATCATAGTTTAAAAATCTAACTCAAAGATCGATTTGGAATAAGACTCGTATCATAAGTCAAGAAGGTCAATTTGGATTAATCCAGGTCAATGTAAAAAATAAAGTGATCATTAACATAATTTTAAAACTTAATTAAGGGATCTATTCGGGATAAGGCACGGGTCACATGTTTGTTTGATAATTGATCCTGATTAACACAATGATCAAAATAATTATTATAATGGTTTTAAAATCAGATTTAGGGGTCGACCAAAGACAAGGCCAGCGTCACAGGCGGGGATGATCAACCTGAGTTGACTCGAGTTAATGCATGGATAAAAATGATCATTATCATAGTTTCAAAACTCGACTTGAGAGTCGATCCGGGACAAGACCTGGGTCACAGGTATAAAGGGTGAACCTGGGTTAACCCAGTTTTTTTAAATAACCCAACTTGGTGATCGATCTGGAACAAGGCTCAGGTTATGAGTCGAAAGAGTCAATTTGAACTTACTCAAAATTTTTAAAAACCTTATTAGAGGGTTGATCTGGGACAAGACACGAGTCATAAGTCGGTTTGATCATTGACTCAGTTAACATAAGGATAAAAATGATTATTGTCATTGTCTTAAAACGTAACTCAAGGGTCGACTTAAAGCAAGTCTCAGGTCATGGGTTGAAAGACCCAAATTTTTTTTTTTAAAAATCAAAGCAACCTTGTTTTTACTATTTTTAAAAAACAAATCAATAGATTTTTTACAAGTGTTTTATCACGAGTTGATTTGGGTTTTGATCGAGTTATGTCTGATCAATCTTTTCTTTATTTTTTTCTTAAACCCGAACTAGTTGAGGTGTCGAGTCAACTCACTAAGCCAATCCGAGTTATTATAATATTATTAA
>Ga0307517_10003468_pt1 | contig 24518 bp, 22 predicted proteins | sample 23_EM_MG_FD_194515 | JGI IMG/M metagenome (GOLD analysis project Ga0307517, IMG submission 194515) | Populus trichocarpa ectomycorrhiza microbial communities from riparian zone in the Pacific Northwest, United States - 23_EM | ecosystem: Host-associated > Plants > Roots > Unclassified | place... | reverse complement strand
CGTTCGCTGCGCTCTCTCCGCTCAAACAGACGCGGCGAGTCAGATGACGAAGCGCGCTGGCGCGCGCCGACCCCGGCCCTGCGCTGCTCGTCGCCACCCAAATCGCGCCCAGCGGGCAGCCCTTGCCGCGAAGTCCACGGGCGGTGGTGTTCGTTGCAGAGACCACCAACGTGTCCGCAAAGGCGCGTGCGGGCAGGTTGCGGCGCGCCTGTGAGGCGCCGAGGAGCACAGGGCTCGTGGCCGCGCGCGCAGCGCGCTTCGTCATCTGACTCGTCGCGTCTGTTTGAGCGGAGAGAGCGCAGCGAACGCAGTGAGTTGAGCGACGGGCCACGAGACCGAGCACCGCAGGGCAGTCGACGCAAAGCGGCGACCGCCTCAGCGAAGTGCCGCGGCCTGCCCTCACGCGCCTTTGCCCGCGCCGACCGTCGCACGCAAAGCGGTCGTTCAAGGACAGCGCAGAGCCGAAATCAGACACCCAGAATTACACCGACGTTTCATCAGTCGCGGAAAGCGCTCAGCACCATGGACCACTGCGATGAGCGACGTCAGTGAGCGTTTTGCCATCGTGGTCCGGCAGTTGCGCGAAGCGCGCGGCTGGTCGCAGGAGCGCCTGGCCCACCGCGCTCAACTGAACCGCTCGTACATGGGCGAGATCGAGCGCGCTACGGCCATGCCTTCTCTCGCCACCGCCGGAAAGCTTGCACGGGCATTGGAAGTCCCACTCTCCGAACTGATCTCGCGCTGCGAGGTGCCGACCCTCCGACACCAATTGCCGTCTATAGCCGGTTGATTCGCTCCAGGAACAGCCCGAGACTCGCTCGCGATTTCCTCATAAACATATTCACTCTTCGCATACAGGACTCCTTCATTCATGGCAGATACCACCCCCGTGCAACTGGCCCTCGGCGACAACGCCGCGCGTCAGCTGGCCAACGCCACCAAGACCGCACCGATCCTGTCGACCATCAGCCCGCGCTGGCTGACGCACCTGCTGCAATGGCTTCCGGTCGAGGCCGGCATCTACCGCCTGAATCAGGTCAAGGATCCGGAGGCCTTGAAGGTGTTGTGCGCCAAGCGCGACGAGTCCGAGCTGCCGACGACCTATGCCGACTACGACGAGACGCCGCGCGAGTACTTCCTGAACGCCGTCAGCACGGTGCTGGACGTGCACACCCGTGTCTCCGACCTCTACAGCAGCCCGCACGACCAGATCAAGGAACAGCTGCGCCTGACGATCGAGACGATCAAGGAGAAGCAGGAAAGCGAGCTGATCAACAACGCCGACTACGGCCTGCTGGCCAGCGTCGCGCCCGAACAGATCGTCTACCCGCTGACCGGTGCGCCCACCCCCGACGACCTGGACGAACTGCTGACCAAGGTGTGGAAGGAGCCGGCCTTCTTCCTGACGCATCCGCTGGCCATCGCCGCGTTCGGCCGCGAGTGCACGCGCCGCGGCGTGCCGCCGCCGACCGTGAGCCTGTTCGGCTCGCAGTTCCTCACTTGGCGTGGCATTCCGCTGATCCCGTCCGACAAGGTGCCGGTGGCCGACGGCAAGACCAAGATCATTCTGCTGCGCGTCGGCGACAAGCGCCAGGGCGTGGTCGGCCTGTACCAGCCGGGGCTCGCGGGCGAGCAAAGCCCGGGGCTGTCGGTGCGCTTCATGGGCATCAACCGCAACGCGATCGCGTCGTACCTGATCTCGCTGTACTGCTCGCTGGCGGTGCAGACGCCCGACGCGCTGGCCGTGCTCGAGGACGTGGAGATCGGCAAGTACCACGAGTACCCGGACACCTACAAGTAAGCCGCGATGTCTGAGATCGATGTGCTGAACCACCCCTCGCCTCCCGCGGGACTGCCCGACGTGACGGCGCTCGCGCAACTGGCCAACGAGTTCTTCGCCACGCTGCCGGGTCGTTCCGCCGCGGGCGGCGTGCCGGTGACGACGAATCCGCAACCGGCCGGGGTGTCGCTGCCGCCCGGCTTCACGAGCCCGTCCACACCTGCCGCCGTGCCACTCGGCCCGCCGCCGGGTGCGAACCTGGTGCCGAACTCGCCGCTGGCGCCGGCCAACGCGCTGGCGTCGACGCCGGCCCTCGTGCCGCACGCGCAAGCGCCGAACGGCGTGCCCGACCACGCGCTGGTCGCGGCACCGGGATACGACGGCCGCGCCGGCAGCCAGGTGCTGGGCGTGCCCGAGGCTCATGCGGTGTCGGTGCCGACCGACGACCGCCTCATCGCGCGCTCGTTCGGGCTGCCTGGCGAAGACGCACTGCGTGCGTTGCTCGGCGGCATCCCGACGTCGCCGGTGCAACCGAGGGCGCCGACCGCATCCGCGCCGTCGTACTACTTTGTCGAGGCGAACACGCCGCCGCAGGTCGCACCATCGGCGCACCCGCCATTCGACGTGAACGCGATCCGGCGTGACTTCCCGATCCTGCAAGAGCGCGTCAACGGCCGCCCGCTGGTCTGGTTCGACAACGCCGCGACCACGCAGAAGCCGAAGGCGGTGATCGATCGCCTGTCGCACTTCTACGCCCACGAGAACTCGAACATCCACCGCGCCGCGCACGAGCTTGCCGCGCGTGCGACCGACGCCTACGAAGGCGCGCGCGAAACCGTGCGCCGCTTCATCGGTGCGAGCTCGACGGAAGAGATCGTCTTCGTGCGCGGCACCACCGAGGCGATCAACCTGGTCGCGAAGAGCTGGGGCGCGAAGAACATCGGCGTCGGCGACGAGATCATCGTCTCGCACCTCGAACACCACGCCAACATCGTGCCGTGGCAGCAGCTCGCGGCCGAGAAGGGCGCGAAAATCCGCGTCATCCCGGTCGACGATTCGGGCCAGGTGCTGCTCGAAGAGTATCAACGCCTGCTCAACGACCGCACGAAGATCGTGTCGATCACGCAGGTCTCGAACGCCTTGGGCACGGTGGTGCCGGTGGGTGAGATCGTCGCCCTCGCCCACCGTGCCGGCGCGCTCGCGCTGGTCGACGGCGCACAGTCGGTCTCGCACATGCGCGTCGACGTGCGCGCGCTCGATGCCGACTTCTTCGTCTTCTCCGGCCACAAGATCTTCGGCCCGACCGGGATCGGCGTGGTCTACGGCAAGCGCGACGTGCTGCAAGACATGCCGCCCTGGCAAGGCGGCGGCAACATGATTGCCGACGTGAGCTTCGAGCGCACGGTGTACCACGCCCCCCCGACGCGCTTCGAGGCCGGCACCGGCAACATCGCCGACGCGGTCGGTCTGGGCGCCGCGCTCGAATACGTCGAGCGCATCGGCATCGAGAACATCGGCCGCTACGAGCACGGCCTGCTCGACTACGCGACGCATCACATGCAGCCGATCAAGGGCGTGCGGCTGATCGGCACCGCGAAGGACAAGGCCAGCGTGCTGTCCTTCGTGCTCGACGGCTACAGCACCGACGAGGTCGGCAAGGCGCTGAACCAGGAAGGCATCGCGGTGCGCACCGGCCACCACTGCGCGCAGCCGATCCTGCGTCGCTTCGGATTGGAGACGACCGTGCGGCCCTCGCTCGCGTTCTACAACACCTGCGAAGAGGTCGACCGCATGGTGGCGGTCGTGAAGCGCTTGGCGGGTTCGCGGCGCTGACGCGGACGGCGGCACAGGATGCCGCCGTCCGACTCGTAACCTGCCCTTACGCGGTCTCATCCCGCGATGGCACCATGGCGGGATGTTCAAGAGAAGACCCCGCTGGATCGATCAGTTTGCAAGCACGTTGACCAGCTCTGGCATTGACGCCGACCCGGACCAAATCGTCGAATTGGCCGAGGTGGTGTACGAGCTCCACTCCGATCTCGACCCCGCAGCGGTTGCCCGATCAGAGCTCCACAAATGGCCGCTGACGCAAGACCTGTCTTCGCGGCGTGACCACGATCGGTGGCAGGTCGCGTTGTAGCACTTGCACCGCCGCGTTCGGCCGGTGAGCGGTCCGTGGAGTCTCCTGCGGGGAGTGCGGGCAGGACGCGCGAAACTAGAAGCCCTCCAGAACGAGCTTTCCACGCGCTCTGTTGCTCTCCTGCATTGCATGGGCGCGCTTCAAGTTGCTCGCGTTGATATGACCGAAATGCTCGCCCATCGTCGTTCGAATCACGCCCGAATCGACCAATGCCGCGACTTCATCGAGCAGATCGTGCTGCGCGAGCATGTCGTGCGTCGCGAACGTGGAACGAGTGAACATGAACTCCCAATGGAGCGAAACGCTCTTGCCTTTCAGCAAGTCGATGTCGATGGTCCCCGCCTGCGGATCATCGATGAGGCCGAATTTCCCTTGCGGCGCGATGGCGTGGGCAATCGAAGCGAAGTGCCGATCGGTATGGGTCGTGCTCACCACGTAGTTCGGGGCCGGTGCATTGATTCGTCGGAGTTCTTCGTCGAGCGGGCGAGCGTGATCGATGACCTCGTGCGCTCCGAGCTCGCGTACCCATTGCGCAGTTTCCGGGCGTGACGCCGTCGCGATGACTCTCAGACCGGTCAGCCGCCGGGCCAGTTGGGTCAGGATGGATCCGACACCGCCCGCTGCGCCCACGATCAGAATCGATTGACCGTGATGGTGCTTCCCAGGCGAGATCTGCAAGCGGTCAAAGAGCATCTCCCACGCCGTGATCGTCGTCAGAGGCAAGGCGGCGGCCGCCGCGAAGTCGAGCGACTTTGGGGCGCTTCCGACGAGTCTCTCGTCCACGAGCTGCAGCTCGCTGTTGCTGCCTGGGCGCTGCAGCGATCCGGCATACCAAACGCGATCGCCCGGCTTGAAGAGCGTGACATCGGCGCCCACCGCACGCACGAGGCCGGTTGCATCCCAGCCCAGGACCCTCCATTGTCCCGGCGCCGGTTGCGAGCGTTGCCGCATCTTCGTGTCCACCGGATTGACCGCAACGGCACGGACCTCGACCAGCAGATCGTGCGGCCCGGGCGCCGGCTCGGGCAGATCGATGTCGAGCAGCGAGTCGGCATGTCCGATGGGAAGAGACTGTTGATACGCAATGGCCTTCATTGCTGGGCTCCTGAGAAGTTTCGGTGAGCCCACAGTCGCGGTTTGCGTGGCGTTGGGAAACCACCTGGCGTCGACTACTCTTTGCTTCTTCTGTTGAAGGTGCGAGCGGACTGGGGCCGCGAGGCCGCCTCGCTTTCGACGGCCAGGCGCGCCGCTTGGGCAATGCTCGCTGCATCCACGCCGAAGAAGCCACGCAACGCGGCGCGCGTATCGCTGCGGCCGAACCCGTCTGTTCCGAGCGTCACGTATCGACGCCCGTTTGGCACGAACGCTCGGATGCTTTCGGGCACGGAACGCACATAGTCACTGGCCGCGACGATCGGGCCGGAGCTGCGCGCAAGCTGCTGCGCCACAAACGGGTCATGGTCGACGTCGCTCCCGAGGCCGGCGACCTCCTGGCGAGCCCGCCCATCGCGGGCAAGCTCGCTCCAACTGGTGACGCTGAAGACGTCGACAGCGATTCCCGCCGCCGCGAGCAGTTGTGCCGCCTGCACCACCTCGACGAGGATCGCACCCGATCCCATCAACGTCACGTGAGACGAAGTCGAAGCGGCCGGATAGCGACCGAACCAATAGCAGCCACTGAGCACATCGCCATGCATTTCCTTCGGAAGGGTGGGCTGCGCATAGTTTTCGTTCATCAAGGTGACGTAGTAGAAGACATCCTGCTGCTCGACGAGCATCTCGCGGATGCCGGCGTCGACGATCACGGCCATCTCCCCGGCGAAAGCGGGGTCGTACGCCTTGCAGTTCGGGATCGTCGCGGCGATCAGGTGACTCGTCCCATCCTGATGCTGCAGACCCTCGCCTCCCAGGGTCGTGCGGCCTGACGTCGCTCCGAGGAGGAAGCCCCTCGCCCGCTGGTCTGCGGCGGCCCAGATCTGATCTCCGACGCGCTGGAAGCCGAACATCGAGTAGTAGATGTAGAACGGCAGCATGGCGATGCCGTGGACGCTGTAGCTCGTTGCCGCTGCGGTCCAGCTGGCGATCGCGCCAGCCTCGCTGATGCCTTCCTCCAGGATCTGTCCGTTCGTCGCTTCGCGGTAGCTGAGGATGGAGTCGATGTCCTCTGGCGAATAGCGCTGGCCCACGCTGGAGTAGATGCCGACCTGCTTGAAGAGAGCCGCCATGCCGAAGGTGCGCGCTTCATCCGCGACGATCGGAACGATGTGCGGCCCCAGCGCTGGATCCTTGAGCAGCGCCCCCAACATCCGCACGAAGGCCATGGTCGTGCTCATCTCCTTGCCGTCCGCCGCGACGGCGAATCGCGCGTACGCCATCAGGTCGGGTTTGGCGAGCTTGTCGCAGCGCGTTTCGCGACTGGGCATCGGTCCACCGAGTGCATCTCGGTGCGCTCTCATGTACTCCATCTCGGGGCTGTCATCAGCCGGCTTCAGGAATGCCAGTGACAGGGCTTGCTCGTCCGAAAGCGGCAGGTTGAATCGGTCGCGGAATCCGAGCAGGTCCGCGCTTTCGAACTTCTTCTGCGAGTGCGTGGTCATCTTGCCTTGCCCTGCACTGCCCATGCCGTAGCCCTTCTTGGTGTGGGCCAGGATGACCGTCGGCCGGCCGCGATGAGCCACGGCAGCCGCATAGGCTGCATGAATCTTGACCAGGTCATGGCCGCCGCGCTTGAGCCGATCGATCTGCTCATCGGTCATGCCTTGCGCCAGGCGCGCCAGGTCCGCGTTCTGGTTGAAGAAGTGCTCGCGGTTGTAGCGGCCGTCCTTGGCGGCGAAGGTCTGCATCTGGCCGTCGACCGTCTCGCCCAGCGCGCGGGCGAGCAGTCCGGCAGCGTCGCGCGCGAAGAGCCCGTCCCAGTCGCTGCCCCACAGCAGCTTGATGACGTTCCAGCCGGCGCCTGCGAAGAGCTGCTCGAGTTCGTCGATCACGCGGCCGTTGCCACGCACCGGCCCATCGAGCCGTTGCAGGTTGCAATTGACCACCCAGGTGAGGTTGTCGAGCTTCTCTCGCGCGGCCAGTGTCAGCGCACTCATGGACTCCGGCTCGTCCATCTCGCCATCGCCGAACACGCCCCATACCCGTCTGTCGCCGCAGTCGAGCACGTGCCGGTCCGTGAGATAGCGCATGAGCCGGGCGTGGTAGATCGAACTGATCGGACCGATGCCCATGGAGCCGGTCGGAAACTGCCAGAAGTCCGGCATCAGGTACGGGTGCGGGTAGCTGCACAGTCCGCGCGCGCCCTGCGAGGGCGCCGTGAGTTCTTGGCGGTAGTGCAGAAGGTCGTTCTCGGTCAGGCGGCCTTCGAGGAACGCACGCGCGTAGACGCCGGGTGAACTGTGCGGCTGAAAGAAGACGAGGTCGCCTCCGTGATCTCCATGACGGGCGTGAAAGAAGTGATTGAAGCCGACCTCGAACAGATCGGCAGCGCTCGCATAGCTGGCGATGTGCCCTCCGAGCTCGCCGTAGGCTTGGTTCGCCCGCACGACCATCGAAAGAGCGTTCCAGCGCATCAGGGCTCCCAGTCGCTCCTCGATCGCGAGATCGCCCGGGAATGCCGGCTGATCCGAGGCTGCCACGGTGTTGACGTACGGAGTCGCCAGCGTCGGGTGCCAGCCGATGCCGTGCTGCTGTCCGCGTTGGGCGAGCACATCCAGGAGATACCGCGCGCGCGCTGGCCCGTAGGCTGCGACGACCGAATCCAATGCGTCGCACCATTCGGCCGTCTCTTGGGGATCGGAATCGTGCGCCACAGTCTCATTGGCGGCTCGGAGTCGTGCGCGAGAGGCGATGTCGTTCATGCTGCATCCTCGAAAGTCAAGGCTCTACCTTTTGCCCAGCTCCAATGACGCCCTCTTCTGGTCTTCCGGGTAGGCGTACACCACCTTGCCACCCTTGACCTCGCCAAACACCGCGATGTTGGCACCGATCGCCTCGTGGTTGGTCTTCGAGAAGGGCTTGATGTAGTTGGTCACCACACCCTCGACCGGCGCTTTCAGATCTTCGAGCGCGGCCCTGACTTTCGGGCCGTCGGTCGACCCGGCCTGCTTGATCGCCGCGGCAAGCAGGTAGACCGAGTCGTAGCCCTGCGCGGCCGAGACCGGCGAGTCCATGCGCGCGTTCTTCGGGTTGAAGGTCTTCAGGTAGCTGATGATGAAGGACTGGCGCTTCGGGTTGGTCGGCTCCTGGATGAAGGTCTGCGGCATGCGCGCACCGTCGCCGCTCGCGCCGGCGTTGTCGATGAAGCTTCCCATCGAAAGGCTCCAGCTGCCAACCAGCGGGACCTTCCAGCCGAGCTTGGTCATGCCATTGGCGATCTGCGCCAGCTCCGGGCCGATGCCGTAGGTCAGCACCGTCTCGGCGCCGGCCTCCTTGGCCTTCAGCAGCTGGGCCGTCATGTCGACGTCCTTGACGTTGAACTTCTCGACCGCGACCGGCGTGATGCCCTTGGCCTTCAGTGCCTTCTCGAGATCTTCGCGGCCGAGCTGGCCGTAGTTGGTCGAGTCGGCGAGGATCGCAACCTTCTTGAAGCCGCGGCGCGTGATCGCCTCCTCGACGATCATCGGTGCCTGGATGCTGTCGTGCGCAGCGTTGCGGAAGACGTAGTTCTCGGGTTCCTTGTCGAACTGGTGCGTGATGATCGAGCCGGTGGCGACGTTGTTCATCACCGGGATCTTCGCCTCCTGGTAGAAACGCTGCGACGCGAGCGCGACGCCGGTGTTGACGTAGCCGACAGCGGCGACGACCTTCTCCTTGTTGATCAGCTCCTGGGCGATCTGCACGCCGCGCTCGTTCTTGGCTTCGTCGTCGCGTTCGACCGCGAGCAGCTGGCGGCCCAGCACGCCGCCGGACTTGTTGATTTCCTCGATCGCCAGGCGCACGCCGTCACGCATGCTGACGCCCATCGACGAGGAGCCACCGGTGAACGGCCCGGACACTGCAATCTTGATGGGATCGGCCGCACACGCCGGAGCGTTGAGAGCCGCACCGAGCACGGTGGTGGCAAGTGTTGTCAGGACCACCTGTCCCGCGACGTAGCCGCGCAGAGAAGTCATTGCCGTCTCCATTCTTTGTTTGACGATTGGTCTTGTCGACTGCGCAATCGTCCGAGGCGTCGACCGGCCAAACAAGTCGTCTGCCAGCGAAAGACCTTCAACGAACCGTTGAAGGCGGCTGCGATGGGCCCAAGACGGCAAGCAAACGGCCGACGGGTCGCGACACGCGACCGCCATCTTCAACGAATCTCAACAACAGTTTGCTTGCGCTCCGCGTTGTGACCCTGCATGACGAAAGCGAACATTCCCCCGCCAGTTGATCGGGTCAAAGCCTCCCGATCAATTCATTCGCACGGACCGCGATGTGCGTGTTCGAGGCACAGGTACCAAAACTACAGGAGACAACGATGACCACGAAAAAGTCTGTTGGATGCATCACCGCCACCGCCCTTGCCTTGGCCACGACGTTCAGTGCGTGCGGTGGCAGCAGTGACGATCAAATGGGCCAAGGAAGTCTCGAGGTGTATGCGGAGCTGACCCAGTCAGGGATCGCCGCCATCACCCAGATGCAGAACGGCCAGCTGATCATCGGCTATCACCCCTTCTACCTCACGCCGACATCCGTGCAGGTCGCGACCTTGAACGCCGACCGCGAGTCGAGCACCCCTTATCCGCCCGCCGACTCCGGCCTGCTGCAGAGCTGCAGAAATCCGGATGGCAGCTGGCTGCCAGCGGTCAATGGTCGCTACGACTTCTGCATCGATTGGGTGCTGGGATTCCACGCCGACGCGAACGGCATCCTCTGGATCCTCGATGGGGCGAAGTCCACCGGTATTGCCAAGGGCGCGGACGCAGCATCGGGGCGACCGGCCGCGCTGCACGCCAAGTACGTCGGATGGGACACCAAGACGAACAAGCTGTTCAAGGTCATCGACCTCGACGCCGTGACCATTGCCTCATCGCAGCACAACGACTTCGCGATCGATCTGAAGCACGGCGCACAAGGGACGCTGATCGACGCCGACGAGGCAGTCGGTGACGCAGGCAACGCTGCGATTGTCGTCACGGACATCGCGACGGGAACGAGCCGCCGGGTGCTACAAAGTGACGTGCACGTGGTTGCCAATCCCGACCCGATTCGGTGGGCCGCTCAGGCAGGACTTCCCGCTGCGGCCTGGGGCCTCGGCGTCGGTGTGGACGGCATCACGCTGGACAAGAACCAGGACTACCTGTATTTCGGCCCACTGTGCGGCTACGAGGTGTACCGGGTCCACATGACCGATCTCGTCGACGCGACGCTCACCGATGCGCAGCTCTCCGCCAAGATCGAGTTCTACGCGAAGAAGCCATACAACGGCGGAATGACGATCGACGCCAACAACAACTTGTACCTGACTGAGGTCGGAAACATGACGATCGGCATCATCCCGCTGGACACGCGTCAGTACCGAGCCTACGTGTCGGACTCGAACATGATCTGGCCGGATGGCGTCAGCTACAACTCCGACGGGTACATGTACTCGGGTGCCGCGCAGCTGATCCAGACCGGAACATTCCAGGACAACGCGACACCCAAGGGCACGGCCAACAACATGGCGCCGTACCGCATCTACCGGTTCAAGCCGGAGGCTGCCGGCACGCCAGGCTCCTGACGCCGCGATGCGGAGACGTCAATTCGCCGTCGTCTCCGCTTCTCGTTCATTCGCCGCAATTTGGCTCGGTTCAGAATACTGAACCATGCACCTGGACGACCTCAGCCTGTTCCTTCGCGTCGCGCAAACCCAGTCGCTGAGCGAGGCCGCTCGGCAACTGGATCAAACGCCCTCTGCGGTGAGTGCGCGGCTCAAGCGGATCGAGGAAGAGCTCGGTGTGCGCCTCGTCGAGCGCACGACTCGCTCACTGCGCTTGACGCCCGAGGGCGAGCGCTTCATGCAAACCTGCGACACGATGACGTCCGCGTGGTCCCGCGGGCAGAGCATTCTTCGCCAGGACGCGCGCTCGGTGGAGGGTCGAATTCAAATCGCCGCGCCAACCGACACAAGCTCCCAGTTCTTGGCAGAGTGGATCGGCGAGTACATCAGCGCGCATCCGCGTCTGGCAGTCACGCTCAGGGTCGGGGATCGAATGCACGACCTGCCACGTGAGGCAGTGGATATCGCTGTGCGGTATGGAGAGCTGAATGATTCGTCAATGATCGGTCGCTTGCTGGTGAAGGCGCGGCGCTTTGTTGTGGCTTCGCCCGAGTACCTCCAGCGCTCGGCGCCGCTGCTGTGCCCGGCTGACCTCGTCAATCATCGATGCCTTGCTTGGTTGACACGTGATCAACCCAAGGTTCAATGGAGCTTTGTCTCGCCCGCAGGAGCCACGGAAACCGTCGCTGTGAAGCCAGCCTTGTGCGGGGATTCCCTGCTCGTTCGCCAGTGGGCCGTCCGGGGTGATGGCGTGGCCTACAAGGCCAACGTCGATGTCGCAGCGGATCTGCGCGCGGGGCGACTCGTGCGTCTACTCGCGGAGTATGAGGGCGAGGCCGTGCCCATCAGCGCGGTGATGCCCAGTGGCCGCTTTGTCCCGGGCCGAGTCCGGGCGATGGTGGACCACTTGGCTCGACGGTTCGCGGAAATTCAGAGCTAAGCCCAGCATACTCGCCACATGCTCCTCAAAGTCGGCGAACTGGCCAGGCGCACCGGTCTGACGGTGCGCGCATTGCATCACTACGACAGCATCGGGCTGCTGCGCCCGTCGGAGCGCTCCGAGAGCGGCTATCGGCTGTACAGCCGTGACGATGTCGCGCGACTGCATGGCATCCAGACCCTGCGCCGCATGGGCCTGCCGCTTGCCGAGGTGGCGCAGCTGCTTGACGGCGGCGCTGTCACGCTGCCGGCCATTCTTGCCCGGCAGATCGGCACGCTGGATCAGGAGATCGCCCAGGCCCAGGCATTGCGTGAGCGGCTCAGCGTGATGCAGATCATCCTCGCGGGCGGTGGTCAGCCGGAAATCGAGGACTGGCTTGCCAGCCTGTCGATCATGAGCACGTTCGAGCAGTACTTCAGCGCTGGCGAGCTCAAGCTCGTCTTCGAGCGGTGGAAGCGCTGCGAGGCCGAGTGGCCACCGCTGTTGCGGGCGGTGCGCGACGCGATGGAACGCGGCATGCCGCCCGATTCGATCGAGTTGCAGCCGCTGGCGCGGCGATGGATGGACGTGTCGGCGCGCTGGATGAACGGCGACATCGCGCTCCTGAAGCGCTGGGGCAGCATGTTGCGCGAGCAGCCCGGTCTGCCGCTGCCCGACGGGATGGATCGCGCGTTGCTGGCGTACATCGACCAGGCGATTCAGCTGCGGCTGGCTGCGCTTGCCAAGTACATCAGTGCGGACGAGCTGCAGCGCCTGGACAAGACGCTGGATCCCGAGTGGCGCGCGCTCAGTGAGCGCGCCGAGCGCTTGGTGGCCGATGGCGTGCTGCCGGATTCCGCGGGCGCGCGCCAGCTGGCGCGCGAATGGCAGGCCCTGCTGGACCAGATGGTGCGACACGACGCCAGCTTGCGCGCGAGGCTCCTCGCGGCCTACGAGAACGAGCCGCTGCTTCAAGCTGGAACCGTCTTCACGCCGGAAGTGTGGCGTTACATGTGGCGGGCCGCGGCCCTTGACCCTCACGCAACGTGAGGGTGGACGATAGGGTGTCTTCTGCACCAGGAGGTTCATCCGATGTCCACGTTACCGACCAACATCGTTCGCCACGGCGAGCCCAGCCGCTCGGCGCTGACAGTCGCCTCGTTGCGCGCCGTGCACCAGTTGCTCGACGAGCCGCTGGTTTTGCCGGATCCGATTGCGCTGCCGCTGCTGGGCGCATCCGCCGAAGCGGCGCTGCGGGACGATCCGTTCGTGCTGAACGATCCGATGTCACGGGGCCTTCGCGGCGCACTGGTCGTGCGCAGCCGGTTCGTCGAGGATGAGCTCGCGCGCTGCGTGGCGGCGGGTGTGCGCCAGTACGTCTTGCTGGGTGCCGGTCTCGACACCTTTGCGTATCGCAATCCGTACGGCGATGAGGGCCTGCGGGTGTTCGAGGTGGACCATCCCGGCACACAGCGCTGGAAGCAGCAGCTGTTGGCCGAGGCCGGCATCGGCGTGCCGCCGTCGCTGACTTTCGTGCCGGTGGACCTCGAGCGCGACGATCTGGGCGGCGCGCTGCGGCAGACGGGATTTCGGGCCGACCAGGCGGCCTGCGTCAGCTGGATGGGCGTGACCATGTACCTGACGGCCGACGCGGTGCTGAGGACACTCGGCACGGTGGCTGGCTTTGCCGCGGGCAGCTGCCTGTGCTTCGACTACCGCGTTCCGGCGACGATGCTCAACCCAATCGAGCGCGTGGTCAGCGACGTCCTCGAGCAGCAGATTGCCGCGCTCGGCGAGCCATGGCTGTCGGCCTTCGATCCCGCGCAGTTGCAGAAGCAACTGCTCGAGCTGGGTTTCGGTTCCGCAGAAAGTGCGACGCCGGACGATCTCAACGTGCGCTACTTCGCGCGACGCAAGGACGGGCTGCGCACGGGCGGTGGTGTTCGCATCATGTGCGCGAAGAAGTGATGCCCTGCTCCGGCGGTACGGCGATCTGTCCTCGAACTGCGTCGCTGCGTTGGCGAGGTCGAGCCGCACATGGATCGACTTTGCCTCCCGGAAGTGCTGCCGGACCAGGCCCCACAGCCTCCATCCGTCCCTAATCTGCTGGATGCAGCTGACCCGCCTTGCGCCGATAGTCGACTGACCGGAGGTTGGCTAAAGGGGAGACTGTTATGCCGTCGCTGAACCAGTTTGCGTGGGTGAATGGGACGTCGATCTACCGCTTCGGCCACCGCTCGATTCCCAACATATCGATCACCGGTGCGCCGGCCGATGCAAACCTGGCCCGCTGGGCGATGCTCCACGACGGCGCAACCTATCGCTTCTACTGCTTTCGCGGCAGCAGCAGCGACACGCTCTATCAGTTCGGATACAACGGCGCGTCGTATGCGTTCGGGCACAACTCGATTCCGCAGCTGACGCTGGTCGGCTTTCCTGCTGACACGGACGCCAGCAGTCTTCAAATGCTTCACGACGGCAGCGACTACCGCCTCTACATGCGCCGCCTCGGCGACCGCAGCACGCTTTACCAGGCCGCTTGGGTGCCTGGCAGCACGACCTACCGCTTCGGCTACAACTCGCTGCCGACGATCCCGGTCACGGGCTTTCCACCGGACACCGACTGGTCGCGCTGGGGCATGCTGCACGATGGCCTGGCCTATCGGATCTACGCATTCAGGCTGGGCAGCAATACCGAGTTCTATCAGGGGTCGTTCAACCGCGCGGCCAGCGCCTACCAGTACGCTTTCAACTCCATTCCGCTGCTGACTTTGCAAGGTACGCCGGCCGACAGCAACCTGGCCGCTGCAGGCATGCTTCACGACAATGTGGACTACCGCTTCTACTTTCAGACGCTGTAGGGCAACCTTTTGCTCGAGAGCGGGATTGGAATCCACACCGCGAGCCGACTTGTCGTGCCCCGTCACGATGCCTGCTCGACCAGCTGAGGTCGAGCAAACATCTGCAGGAACTGAGCCGCGACCTTTTCGTCGCCCTCCAGCGACAACTCGCCTGTGCGCCGCGCGTGGGACAAGGTCTGCTGGCCAAAGACGACGCGTCGCAGGCATGCTGCCTCGGTGGTGATTGCCACGTCGAAAGGCTTGTCCTGCCCGCGCTCGATCGCGAGTCGCCGCCGGTCTATCAACAGCTGAAAGACGTTCGTGCCAAGCCGAAGCTGCACGCGTGCCTTCGTGATCGGACTCGCACCGGCATCGAAGGTCGTCTGCAATGCCATCAGAAGGGCGTCGGCGCTCAGCTCCTGCGCGGACGTCATCGCCGCACGACTGCCCCAACGCGCCAGCGACTGCAGAACCGATTCGAGCTCCCGCCCCCAGGCCGTGAGCTCATAGACCGTGGCGCCGGATGGCGGCGGCAGCACGCGCTTGTGCAGCACATGGCAGGCTTCGAGCTCTTGAAGGCGCTGCGACAGCACATTCGGGCTGGCGAGGGGCAGCCCTGCGCGCAGATCTGTGTACCGCTTCGGGCCGAACAGCAACTCGCGGACGATCAGCAGCGCCCACCGCTCGCCGACGCAGTCCAGCGCGCGGGCGATGCCACAAGGGTCGTCATAGCTTCGAAGAGTCGACATTGCGTGATTGTGCAATCCTGAAGTAGGATTTACTAGTCCTAAAACAGGACTACGCAGAACTGGATTGTGTCCCACCCACCCTACGCAGAGGCGATTCACATGGGCAAACTGATTGCATTCACCAGCATCTCGCTCGACGGCTATTTCACCGACGCTCATGGCGACATGGGCTGGGCTCATCGTTCCGATCCGGAATGGGATGGCTTTGTCGCCGGCAACGCACGGCATGACGGCATGCTGTTGTTCGGCCGCGTGACGTATGAGCAGATGGCGTCGTTCTGGCCGACGCCGGCGGCGCGTCAGATGGCCCCTGACGTGGCCAAAGGCATGACCCGGGCATCCAAGCTGGTCTTCTCGCACAGTCTCAAAAAGGCTGCTTGGTCCAACACGCGGCTGGTGGGCGACGCAATGCTCGACACGGTTCGCGCTCTCAAGCGCGACACGGCACAAGATCTCGTGGTGCTGGGCAGCGGCAGCATCGTGTCGCAGCTGGCGCAAGAGAACCTGGTCGACGAGTACCAGACGGTCTTGGTCCCGATCGTTCTCGGCTCCGGCAGAACCCTGTTCGAGGGGCTGGACCACCGCCAGCCTCTTCAGCTCACCCAGTGCCGGGCCTTCCCCAATGGCAATGTCGTGATGTGGCACAAGCGGAGCCCGACATGAGCAGGCTCATCCTTCGGCAGCGACATACATCATCGTCTTCGGCGGTGTGGGCTTCGCCTCCGCACTCGTGGCTGCCGGCTTGATCGGCACAAGCCCCCCCTTTTTATGTTTGAACAGCGCCCTACTTCTTCGTGTAGATCTGGTCGAACACCCCGCCGTCGGCGAAGTGCGTCTTCTGCGCCTTGGCCCAGCCGCCGAAGGTGTCGTCGATCGTGAACAGCGTCAGCTTCGGGAAGCTCTTCGCGTACTTGGCCGCCACCGCCGGGTCGATCGGCCGATAGAAGTTGCGTGCCGCGATCTCCTGGCCTTCGGCGCTGTACAGGTACTCGAGGTAGGCCTGCGCGACGTCTCGGGTGCCGCGCTTGTCGACGACCTTGTCGACCACCGCGACCGGCGGCTCGGCCAGGATGCTGATCGGCGGGTAGACGATGTCGAACTTGTCGGCGCCGAATTCCTTCAGCGACAAGTGGGCCTCGTTCTCCCACGCGAGCAGCACGTCGCCGATGCCGCGCTCGGCGAAGGTCACGGTCGAGCCGCGTGCGCCGGAGTCGAGCACCGGCACGTTGCCGAACAGCTTGGCGACGAAGTCCTTCGCTTTGGTCTCGTTGCCGCCCGGCTGCTTCAGCGCGTAGCCGTACGCGGCCAGATAGCCCCAGCGTGCGCCGCCCGAGGTCTTGGGGTTCGCGGTGATCACCGACACGCCCGGTTTGATCAGGTCCGACCAGTCCTTGATGCCCTTCGGGTTGCCCTTGCGCACCAGGAAGATGTAGGTCGAGGTGTAGGGCGAGCTGTTGTGCTTCAGGCGCTTCTGCCAGTCGGGCGCGATCAACTTGGCGCGCTCGGCGATCTCGTCGATGTCGTAGGCCAGCGCCAGCGTCGTCACATCGGCCTCGAGCCCGTCGATCACCGAGCGCGCCTGCTTGCCCGAGCCGCCATGCGACTGTTTCACGCTGACCTTGTCGCCGGTCTTGGCCTGCCAGTATTTCGCGAACGCGGCGTTGTAGTCCTGGTAGAGCTCGCGCGTCGGGTCGTACGAGACGTTGAGCAGCGTGATGTCCTTGGCGGCTGCCAGGCCGGCCGCGGCCGCCAATGTCAGCGTGGCCGCGGTGCGGAGAAAAGTTCGAGCCGTCGTCATGAGAGAAGCGTCCTTTGATGGGTCAATGGGCGGTCATGCGACCGTCTGTAACGATGCTAGTGACACTGCCACCATCAAGGAACGAATCAAATCGCCGATTGATATGCGCGAAACGTGCAAAGGCTGCGGACTCGGGCCAGCGCCGGGCCGCCCCAAGCGGGCCGAGACCCGCCCGGCGGGTGGTGGCGGTATCCCGGCGCCGGGTGCTTCATGTCTTCAGATCGCCCAGCGCCACTCGCCCATCGGCGGGGCCACCGGGCGAGCCTCGGACGGCTCCTCGCCCGGCCGGCTCAGCACGCGCTGCAGCACACGATCCTCGATGGCATCGAAGGCCGCCCCACGAGCGCGCGGTCGCGCCAGCGGCACGTGTTCGTCGAGCGCGATGCGGTGGTCCTCGATCAGCACCACGCGGTCGGCCAACGCCACCGCCTCGGTCACGTCGTGCGTGACCAGCAAGGCGGTGAAGCCGTGTCGTTGCCACAGCCGTTCGATCAGCCCGTGCATCTCGATGCGCGTCAACGCGTCGAGCGCACCCAGCGGCTCGTCGAGCAGCAGCAGCCGCGGTGTGTGCACCAGCGCACGCGCCAAGGCCACGCGCTGGCGCTGGCCGCCGGAAAGCACGGCGGGCCAGTCCTTGGCGCGATCGGACAGGCCCACCTGCGCCAGCGCCTCGCGGGCGCGCTCCTGCACCTCCGGGCCGGTCAGCCCGAGTGCCACGTTGTCGAGCACCCGTTTCCAGGGCAGCAGCCGCGCGTCCTGGAACATGATGCGGATGTCGGCCTGATGGCGGCCGCGCGCGTCGCCGTCGAGCGTGATCTGCCCCGCGTCCGCGGCCTCGAGCCCGGCCAGCAAGCGCAGCAGCGTGCTCTTGCCGCAGCCGCTGCGGCCGACGATCGCGACAAACTCGCCCGGCGCGATCGTCAGGCCGACGTCGTTCAGCACGTCGCGGGCCCCATAGCGTTTGCTCAAGCCCCGCGCATCGACGGCCGCACCGCCCCGCGGCCGCCGCGCCGGTGTCGTGGACGCGGCTCTCGGGTCCACCGAAGCTTCGCGCGGAATGAAGGCAGGGGGTGCATGCACGGCCAGCGCCTGCAATTCGAGGTCGAAGTGGTTCATGGGTCGTGTCGAGTGCGTCAGGTGCGGGCGTTGGGTTGATAGCCGGGATGCCAGCGCAGCCACCAGCGCTCCAATCCCTTGGCCAGCACGTCGGCCAGCTTGCCGAGCAGCGCGTAGAGCAGGATGCCGACGAGCACGACATCGGTCTGCAGGAACTCGCGTGCATTCATCGTCATGTAGCCGATGCCGGCCTGCGCCGAGATCGTCTCGGCGACGATCAGCAGTACCCACATCAGCCCGAGCGAGAAGCGCACTCCGACGAGGATGGACGCGACCGAGCCCGGCAGGATCACCTGCGTGTACAGCCGCCACCCGCTCAGCCCATAGCTGCGCGCCATCTCGATCAGCCCCTTGTCGACCGAGCGGATGCCGTGGAAGGTGTTCAGGTAGATCGGGAAGAACACACCGAGCGCGACCAGGAACAGCTTGGCCCATTCGTCGATGCCGAACCACAGGATCACGAGCGGGATCAAGGCCAGCGCCGGGATGTTGCGGATCATCTGCAGCGTCGAGTCGAGCAGGGTCTCGGCGGCACGGAACGTGCCGGTCAGCAGGCCCAGCAACAGCCCGAGCCCGCCGCCGATGCCGAAGCCGACCAGCGCGCGCCAGGTGCTCGTCGCGACGTGCTTGCCGATCTCGCCGGACAGCGTCAGCGCCCAGAACGCCTTCAGCACCGCCCAGGGTTCGGGCAGCACGCGCGTCGACAGCCAGCCGGCCTGCGAGGCCAGTTGCCAGGTCGAGATCACGACGATCGGGAACAGCCATGGCAGGATGCGCTGCACGTTGGCATTGAGCACCCAGCGACCCTGCGCCGCGCTAGACGGAGAAGTGGAGGTCCGAGGCACGGTGGTTTCCGGTTGATTCGATGAAGCCAGAGGCCGGCTCGATGAGTTCGATTCGGTTGCCGAACGGGTCTTCGACGTAGATGCGTTCCTCGCCACTGAGCAGCGGTGCGACATCGACGCGCAGCCCCGCGGCATGCAAGGTCTTGGTCAAGCTCCGCAGGCTTTGAACCCGCAACGCGATGTGGGCCTGCGGCGCCACACCGGTGTAGCGGCCTTCGCTCAGATCGAGCCGCTGCCAGCCGAGCGAAAAACGCAGCGTGCCGGGCTTGTCGAGTGCCGGGTGGCGCACTTCCGGCAGGCCGAGCAGGTCTTCGTAGAACGCACGCGCCTTCGCAGAGGCGCCGATCGGGATCGGCAGCTGGATGTGGTCGACACCCTGAACACTCATGCTCGGGCCACTTCGGTCGCCTTGGGCACGTAGCTGTTGGCCACGATCTCGCCGAACGGTCCGGTCAGGGTGCGGCCGGGCAACTTGGCCTGCACGTCCAGCGGCAGCAGCGGGAACACCAGCTCGGCAAAGCGGTGTGCTTCTTCCAGATGTGGATAACCAGAGAGGATGAAGTAATCCAGGCCGAGGGCGGCGTACTCCTTGATGCGCGCGGCCACCTGCTCCGGGTTGCCGACCAGCGCGGTGCCCGCACCGCCGCGCACCAGGCCGACACCGGCCCAGAGATTTGGCGCGACCTCGAGCCCGGCCCGGATGTCGGCCTTGTTGAATTGGCCCCTGTTGAGCTCGGCCATGCGTCGCTGACCGACCGAATCCATCCCGGTGAGCTTCTTCTGCGCGGCGCTGACGGTCGCCTCGTCGAGCTGCGACACCAGCTCGGACGCGGCGCCCCAGGCTTCGTCTTCGGTCTCGCGCACGATCACGTGCAGCCGGATGCCGCAGCTCAAGGTGCGGCCATGCCTCGCCGCGCGGCGGCGCACGTCGGCCAGCTTCTCGGCGACCGCGGCGGGCGGCTCGCCCCAGGTCAGGTAGGTGTCGAGCTGTTCGGCGCACAGCTCGTGCGCTTCGTCGGACGAACCGCCGAAGAACATCGGCGGGTACGGGTTCTGCAGCGGCGGGTACAGCAGCTTCGCGCCCTGCACTTTGAGGTGCTCGCCCTCGAAGTCGCACGAGCTGCCGTCATGGCTGCGCCGCAGCGTTTCGCGGTAGATCGTCAGGAACTCGCGCGAGAGTTCATAGCGCTTGCTGTGCTCCAGGAACAGGCCGTCGCCGGCCAGCTCTTCGGCGTCGCCGCCGGTCACCAGGTTCACGAGCAGGCGCCCGCCGGAGAGCCGGTCCAAGGTCGCGGCCATGCGGGCCGACTGAACCGGCTGCACCAGGCCCGGCCGCAGCGCGACCAGGAACTTGAGCCGCGTCGTCGCGTCGATCAGGCTGGCCGCGACGACCCACGAGTCCTCGCAGGATCGGCCGGTCGGCAGCAGCACGCCCTCGTAGCCCAGGCTGTCGGCCGCGATCGCGATCTGCTTGAAGTAGTCGAACGTGGCCGCACGCGCACCCTTGCTCGAACCGAGGTAGCGCGAGTCGCCGTGCGTCGGGATGAACCAGAAGACCTTCATTTCGCGGCCACCTTCACGGCCGGCTTCAGCGCATCGGCGATGCGGATCGTCTTCGGGATCAGCTTCAGTTCGAAGAACACATCAGCGATCTTTTGCTGCTCAGATGCGATCGAATCGGTCACCGGTGCCACGCCGAACTGGTAGCGGCGCAGCGCCGATTCGACGATCTCCGCGTCCAGCCCCTGGATCGGCGCGATGATGGCCGCAGCCTGCTTCAGGTTGGACTTGATCCACTGCCCCTGCTCGGCCGAGTCTTCGAACAAGGCCTTGATGACGTCGGGCCGGCGCTCGACGAAGCGGCGCTCGCCGAGGTAGTACAGGTAGTTGTTCGCGACGCCTCCGCGGCCATCGGCGAGCTGGCGAACACCGAGCTGCTTCTCGGCCGCCGAGAGGAACGGGTCCCAGATCGCCCAGGCATCGACCGCGCCCTTCTCGAAGGCCGCACGCGCATCGGCCGGCGCCAGGAACACGGGCTGGATGTCGGCGTACTTGAGGCCGGCCTTCTCGAGCGCACGCACCAGCAGGTAGTGCACGTTCGAGCCCTTGTTCAGCACGACCTTCTTGCCCTTCAGGTCGGCCACGGTCTTCAGCGGCGAATCCTTGGGCACGACGATCGCCTCGGCCTCCGGCGCGGCCGGGTCGTTGCCGATGTAGACGAAGTTCGCGCCGGCGGCCTGCGCGAAGATCGGCGGTGCTTCGCCGACATGGCCGACGTCGACCGAGCCGACGTTCAGGCCTTCGAGCAGCTGCGGCCCGGCTGGGAACTCGACCCAGCGCACGTCGACGTTGAGCGGCGCGAGGCGCTTCTCCAGCGTGCCCTGCGCCTTCTGCAGCACGAACAGGCTCGCGCTCTTCTGGTAGCCGATGCGCAGCGTTTCCGCTTTGGATTGGGCGATGGCCAACGCGCTGCCACCGGCCAGCGCAAGCGCGAACAAAGTGGTGGCGGCGCGGCCGAACAGTGAGCGGTGGGAGCGGGCGAGCGGCAGTGGGCGCATGGTGGCGGTCCGTCGAAAGAAGATCAACAAGACCGAACGGTACGCAGTCGCCCACCGCACGACAACGAAGCGTTTCAGTTGTCGATGTTGAAAAAACGAATATGGATGGCGCGCCGCCTGCCCGCTGCTACAACACCTGGCCGCGCAATGCCGGAAAGACCTTGCCGACCTTGTCCAGCAGGTAGTCGCCATAGCGGCCGTGGAACGCGTGCACGTTGGCGCGGTCCCAGCGCTCCGCACTGTCGTCGATGAATGACGACCCCTGGGCGCCTTCGGCGCCATCCCCCGAGGGGAGCTCGGGCCGCTTGGGGCGGCCCGGCGCCGGCCCGAACGGCGCGCCGGCCAGCCCTTCGACGCGCTGGACACGGCTGAAGAAGTTCGGATCGAAGAACAGCGGGAACGACAGGCGGTCGCGCCCGCTGCGGTTGATCGCGACACGGTGCGGCGTGGAGCGGTACAGCCCGCCGGTCATGCGGTCGAGCATGTCGCCGATGTTGCACACGAAGCTGCCGGGGATCGGAGGCGCTTCTATCCATCCGTCCGGCGTCTTGACCTGCAGGCCGCCAACGTCGTCCTGCAGCAGGATCGTCAGCAGTCCGTAGTCGCTGTGTTCGCCGACGCCCCACTGCGCATCGCTGCCTTCGGGCACCGGGCGCGACGGGTAGTTGAAGAGCCGGAACAGGATCAGCGGATCGGCGGTGTAGCGCGCCGCGAAGTAGTCCGGCGGCAGCGCCAGACTCAACGCGACGCCCTCCATCAGGCGATGTCCGAGTCGGGTGACCGCGGCCATGTAGGCGAGCACCGTGTCACGCAGGCCGGGCACCTCGGGGAACAGGTTGCGGCCGTGCACTGGCGTGCCGGCGCGCACCAACGGGTGCTCGTCGGGCAGTTCGGCGCCGAGGTACAGCCCCTCCTTCCAGTCGGGCCGCCCGGAGGTCAACTCGCCGCCGAGCGGGAAGTAGCCGCGCCACGCGCGCCCGCCGAGCGCCATGCGCCACTGCAGTTTCGTGGCTTCGTCGAGCGCGAAGAAGCGACGACTCAAGGCTTCGAGTTGCGCCATCAGTTCGGACGGAACACCATGGCCGATCACGTAGAAGAAGCCGTGCGCGCGGCAGGCTTCGCCGATGCGGCGCGCGACCTCGGCGCGCCCAGGCGTGGCGTTCGGCAGATCGCCGACATCGATCACCGGGAGCGCCGAAGTCACGGTTCGAGATTCCTCGCAAAAGGAAAACTGGCACCCCATCGCTCCGAAGCGACGGGGTGCCGAATCGCCCCGAAGGGCGAGGAGACAAGCGTTGTACCCGATCTGCTCAGCGTCAGAAGGCGGCCACCAGCGAGCCGCTGAAACTGCTCTCGACCAGCTTCTTCACTTCGGGCGACTGGAAGGCTTTCACGAGCTTGGCGACCCAGGGCTTGTCCTTGTCCTGCGTGCGCACCGCGATCAGGTTGGCGTAGGGACTCTTCGCGTCCTCGATCGCGATCGCGTCGCGCGTCGGCACCAAGTTGGCCTGCACCGCGTAGTTGGTGTTGATCGCGCTCGCCGCCAGGTCGTCGAGCGAGCGCGGGAGCTGCGCCGCCTCGATCTGCACGATCTGCAGCTTCTTCGGGTTCTCGATCACGTCGAGCGGCGTCGCGGTGATGCCGGCACCAGCCTTCAGCTTGATGACGCCGTACTTCTGCAGCAGCGCGAGTGCCCGGCCGCTGTTCGACGGGTCGTTCTGGATGCCGACCTTCGATCCTTCCGGCAGCTCGGCGAGCGACTTGACCTTCTTCGAATAGAAGCCCATCGGAAAGGTCACGGTGTCGCCAACCGCCGTGATCTTGTAGCCGCGCGCCTGGATCTGCGTCTGCAGGAACGGCAGGTGCTGGTAGCTGTTGGCCTGCAGGTCGCCGCTGTCGAGCGCCGCGTTGGGCTGGATGTAGTCCTGGAACTCGACGATCTGCAGCTTCAGGCCGTCGCGCTCGGCGACCTTCTTCGCGACCTCGGCGATCTGCGCGTGCGGACCGGCGGTGACGCCGATGCGGATCACGTCCTGCGCGTGGGCGATGCCGGCGAGGGCCACGGTCGCGGTGATGAGGGAGCAGCGGATGAACTTGATGAACATGTGAGCCTTGAGCTGGAGGTGATGGAAATCAGAACGCGCGGACCGCGTGCAGCGCCTGGCGCACCTGCGCGGTCAGCGCCGGCGCACCGGAATGTTCTCGGTCGCGCGGTCGTGGCAAGGCGATGCTCAACTCGGTGCGCACGGTGCCGGGGTCGGCCTCCATCACCAGCACGCGGTCGCTGATGTGAACCGCCTCGTCGATGTCGTGCGTCACCATCAGCACGGTGATGCCGTGTTGTTGCGCCAGACGCAGCAGCAGGTCCTGCAGCTTCATGCGCGTGAAGGCATCGACGGCCGAGAACGGTTCGTCGAGCAGCAGCAACTTGGGCCGGTTGAACAGGCCGCGCGCGATCGCCACGCGCTGCGCCTGGCCGCCCGAGAGCTGCTTGGGCAGCGCCGTGCCCAGGCCGGCCAGGCCGACCTCGTGCAGCAGCTCGGCGACGCGCGCCTCGGCCGACGCGCTGCGTGCTGCGCCCTGGCCCATGTCGAACGCGACGTTGTGCGCCACGTCGAGCCACGGGAACAGGCGCGGCTCCTGGAAGATGAAACCGATGTCGCGCGTCAGCCCGTCGAGCACGCGGCCTTGCAGACGCACCTCCCCATCGTGATCACGCTCGAGCCCGGCGATGATGCGCAACAGCGTGCTCTTGCCGCAGCCGCTGGCGCCGACCAGCGTGACGATGTCGCCGGCGCGCAATTGCAGTTGCACCTGCTGCAGGATCAGCCGGTCGCCGAACTGCTTGCGGTGGATGTGGGCTTCGAGCAAGGGCGTCATCAGATGTCACTCACGCCCGGCTGTCGAAGGTGTCGCGCCACGCGAGCAGGTGGCGTTCGAGCCGCTGCATCGCCGTGTCGCTGAGCTTGCCCAGCAGCGCGAGCAGCACGATCGCAGCGAGCACGATGTCGGCGCGGCTGGTTTCGCGGCC
>Ga0307517_10003467_pt1 | contig 24526 bp, 32 predicted proteins | sample 23_EM_MG_FD_194515 | JGI IMG/M metagenome (GOLD analysis project Ga0307517, IMG submission 194515) | Populus trichocarpa ectomycorrhiza microbial communities from riparian zone in the Pacific Northwest, United States - 23_EM | ecosystem: Host-associated > Plants > Roots > Unclassified | place... | reverse complement strand
TGAACTGGGTAACCCAAGTTAGTTAAGCATATTTACCTATTTTTTACTTCATTTCTCTGAACTTTAATATAAGAGTTATCAACCCTCGCAACATATTTCTTGGCATAGGTCGGTGTTATAGAGGCTTTATCATAGGCGCCGTCTTTGACCATGCATACGAGAGGCGTGTATCACAAATCGCAAAAAACTCGCGGTGAGGTTTTCTCCGTGAATTGATACTCACGTCACATTTAGGCTTTCTATTGACCCTTTGTTATATTTACTCAGGATAATACCAGAGTCGCAAGTATGCAATCGTTCGCGGCAGACTCGGGGCAGACTCAAAGTTCGACCATTAGGGTCGTCGATGTCATGAGAAGGTAGAGAAAAAGAACTGAACAGAATTGCGATAGGAAATCGAAGTCTCGTTTTATTCAGCAAAGGAAGGACAATGAAGTAAGAAATTTTTCTCGGCGAGACACGAATGTCCTTCAAGCCTTTGACTTCTCAGAACCCGGGTGCGAACAATATCGACAGCCATATTAGCGCTATACTATTACAAGTGCTCAAACACCATCAACCCGGACCCTCTCCTCCCACCTGGTGATGGAGGTCGCGCAGTTCAACTTAGTTCCTTCAAGGATTCATTCGCCCCATATTCAACCTATTTCGTTTTTATGAGCAGAACGTTGCGAAAGATTCTCCACGCGAGCCAGTCATCACCTCTACACCCATGGGACTCGGATCCGGCATGTTGATTCCAATTGTCGAGAAACAAGAAGAGGCTAGCCCGCACCTCCACAATGCGTAAGACTGAACATCGCGCGTTTATTTGAGATGACCTTCCTTTCGACGTAGCCTTTACTCACCCCTTTATCAATTCAGGGCGTACAAAGACGTACAAGCCAACGGAGAGAAGGAAAGCCATTGCCAGTTTGCCACACGGTGGATGAATTGCACGCAGGAGGACGAGGGAATCATCGGTCTTCTTCGAGATGAACCGTAGACCGTGCCGTGATTGCGGAAATGTTGTACAAATAATTGCGAAACAGGATATTAAGTGACCCTAATGCGCAAGTTTTTCCATTGATCCCCCGAACGAGACATGTGACAACTTCCAAGAGCTCTTCCAAATATGCCCTGGTCGCCATGCTTCCTCAGTATAGGCCAATCGTCTCGCCGCAAGACCGTGGCTTAGGTCACTTCAAGTCATGGTTAAACCACAATATGGATGGTGGACGTAATGATTATCGGTGGGTCGGAGACAGGAGAAATGATATTGTTTTTTACAGAAATTTAGGAGCTGTCCCACGCTTCCTGGCTCAAAAACTTTAATACCTCACGATCTACCACCTAAGTAAGCAACCCGTGGTGTCTTCTCTTCGTAGAAAGATTAAAATGTCAATCACTAGCTTTACAACATTTGATAAACACACCAGTTCCCAGCCGTTCATCTCGCCGCCCGTTCCTTGTCCTTTCGAAGCTTCTCCATATACACGCCTGTAACAACAATGAAATCAACCATTTCCTTTCCGGCCTCAAAGATTTCTAGTGAAGCTGGGCGGGCCTTCCCTATGATACCAAAGTGACGACGGTGAAAAAACGCAACAGGAGTTTTCGCGGGGTCGTTCACAAAGAGCTGAGACGATGGCATTAGACGTTTTATTTTAAAACCTAAGTCTTAGGATCACTTGCCTTGCAAACCAGAGCTCCCAGCTGCCATACATATTCCTTGCCATCTGGCCCAGTAAAAACGCGATTCCTAAATACGGCGGCTGAGAAGGTATCAGAGTTCCAAGTATAAGAGTACAACCAACCTTCCTAAGAGGTTCCACCCCCCCTTCTTGAAGTATTCATCCGTGCTAACGTCCATTGTACTGCCCATTCTTATCTGAGAATTTTGGACCATATGGTACTCGATCGTTGCTAGATGTCCGAACGAGTCTTTCGACAATTCCCCATCGCCATCGTCGATGAAAGAGGGTACGGCCTTAGATATCTTGATGTTTCGTGCTCCCAGTGTTGGCTTAGCTGCCTCTACTTTATAAATCGCCTGGCCACCTTCTGTGTGATACGTAGTATTGTAAGGTTTTCTGGACGACAGCACCAGGCGAGTATTGGACATGATGATGGCCAAGCAAATATGAGATGAAAATACCGGTCTCGTCGAAACTCGGAATTTATCCTTACCCCACCCTGATAGAGCTCCGCAGTGAAAGGAACTGATAACCATCCTCTTACCAGTAAATGGTGGTCAGGCGCCATCCTGTCATCCAAAACATACAATGTACGACGCCCAAAACCGATCTCTTGGCACCTCAAATTTTGTAACCCTAACTAATGTCACAAAAATTGCCCCTTTTTTTCAAAAACCCTCGGAATAGATTCGGATTTGCTCTAGCTTTCGAACGACCTCACTTTTGTCCCGAAATTCCAAGTTTGAAAAAATTGATATACTCCAAAAGTGGATTTAGAACGCTGACATTCCATATATGGAAGGCTTGGCTATCTTGGCAGGGTCCGATAAGATAATAAGATAACATTTTCAAAGACGTTGTGCATGCAATCTACTCAGCATTATTCATAATTTCCATGTTCTGGAATCAATTCGGTCGTAAAAACAATATTTCTTTCCTATTTTTACTCTGTTTTTACTCCTAAATTTGAAGGATTGGCCGGAAATCAAACTGACGCCACAAAAGGCAGGTCGCCTTTATGTGTACCGTTGTCGGCATTTCTTGTTAGAGCGCGGGGTCTTGGATGGAATGTTCTCGATACAAACTTGAAACAAATTCTGCTGCGTGTCCGAAAGATTTCAGTTCAAAATTCTAACTCAACCCCCCGACATGATGTGAATACACGGCAGCACATTGAAAAGAAAAGAAAGATTCAAGCTCAGGTATCTCCACTACCATTGGAACTCGCCAAGAACTCGCCGCTCATTCCTTGTCTTTTCGACGCTTCTCCACGTACGTGCCTGTGACAACAATAAGATCAACTATGTCTTTTCCAGCGGCAAATATCTCTAGCGAAACAGCGGGTTCATCTCCTTTGACACCCAACCTGCGACGGTGGAATCGTGCTACAGGAGTTCTGGTGGAGTCATTCACAAAGAGCTAAGTGCTATGATTCAGGTCAGTCTTGTCAGTTTACATTTACACGCCTCTGAGGTTCTTGCCTTGCACTTTCTTTTACCCAGTCTCCATAAATATTCCCTGCCGTCTGGTCCGGTAAAAACCCGATTCCTGAACACTATGTATGAGAGGCAATGCGCCTCTAGTGTTGAAAAAAGATGTAACCAACCTTCCCACAAATTTGAAAGGATCCACCTTCCTGAGGTAGTCACTCGCAGCAACATCCAAACCCCCCATCCTAATCCGAGAACTGCCGAATAAACGGTACTCGACCGTTGCCAGACTTGCAAATGAGTCCCTCAAATACTCTGCATCATTGGCCTCTGTCGTTATGCGGTTGTCAACGAAAGAAGGCACGACTTTTAATATCTTGATGTCTCGTGCTCCCAGTGTTGGCATAGTCGACTCCACTTTATAGATTACCTGGCCCTCTTGAGTCCGATATGTCGCATCCCAGGGTTTCCTGGATGATAAGAAGAAGTGGATGTTGGGCATGATGTTCGGAAGTTCCCCAATGAGTGCCGGAGTTTCATGAAATGGGATATGAACAACAAATGAATTAAACCGTTGATTACCCCAACTAAATTTATATGTTCTTATCACTGCGCAGTGAGCCCCTGCATCACGTTGCTGATAGGCATCCTTTCACTTAGGGCCAATGGTAGAAATCTCATCATTCCAATTGTTTCCACTCTGACATCCACAAAATGGCCACTGTTACAACATGCGAAATCACTTCAAATGTTCTGACTCCTTAGCCTTCTAGATTCATTCGAATCGCCACATCATGACAATGCAACACTTCAATGTTTAATCAGTGATGCGGGCCCCGTGTACCCAAAGTCCGAGTCTAACCAAATCCTACAGTCACTTACAATAGGTCAGGTGGTCCAAGACTGAGTGTTCATCGTAATCCATAACAAAGTTCTGAAAAGTTCTGAATCCGAAGCTGGGTCTGCATCCTCTCGCCTGGAATTCGTGTTGTACCTCTGCTAGCTGGTCCCATCCAAGCGCGCGTCTGTTACGTCACAAAGTCGATCTTGGAGGACCAGGAGTGCTGGCGGGTCTTTCTGCCGCGGGCAGGGAAGACATCATTAGACTCGACACTGTCCTTCTATAAGGCGGAGACGACTTTTAATACTCATCCAAGGAACATCAGGGATGAGGGACCTAGTGTAACACTAAGTGACTATAATAAGTTGATGACTTCAAGGATGACTTGACCTCGAAATTATTTGTGAGCACTTACACCCGTGCTGCTTGTTCTGAACCGAGGCGACTACTTATGAACACTGACAGTGAAATCAGGGAACATGCCCAAATATCATTGACCCGGACCCTCTCTTTCCTTCTGGTGATTGATGTCGCGGGGTTCAACTTAGGATTCATGCGAATCTCACCCCACATGCAACATATTTCGTTCTCATAAGCAGAACGGTGCGAAAGATGCCCAGTTTATAAGCGAGCCAATCATCAGCTCTACATGCATGGGATCAGATCCTGTATGTTGATTCCAGTTGTCGAGAAACGAGAAGAGGCTAATCCGCACCCAATCCGCACCCCACGGCGCGTAGGGCTGAACATCGCGTGTTTCTTTGAGATAATCTTGCTTTCGATGCAGTCTTTAACCATTCCTTTTAAATTCAGGACGTACAAACCAACCGAGACAAAGAAAGCCATTATTGTTTTACCACACGACAGAAGTACCTCCTGCATCCCATAATTCTGCTTTCCAGCTTCCTGAGTCGAGCGGCATTTCCGCAACCGTGCGCCATATTGGTATCTGCACGCTCTACAATTCATCTCGAAGAAAACCGATGGTTTCCTCGTCCTCGTGCGTGGGACTCATAGTACAATAAATTATCGACTCAATGCGTTCGCTTCGAAACGTGATATTAAATGACCTAACGCACAATGTTTTCCTTTGATCCTCAGAACGAGACATGTGGCAGCCTCGAGCGCTCTTCCAAACATGCCCTGGTCACCATGTCCAATACCTCTTCAGTATAAGCCAATCGTTATGCCGCAAGACGGTGGCTCAGATTACTTTGAGTCATGGTTAGATATGGATGGTGGATGTAATGATCGTCAATGAGTCCGAGATAGGCGCTCATATTGTTTTTCGCAGAAAATGGGGAACTATCCGACGCTTCCTGGCGCAAAAACTTCAAGACTTCACGATATACTACCCAGGTAACCGACCTGCGGGTGTCTTCCCTTCGTAGAAGAATTAAAATGTTATCCACTAGCTTGACAACGTCAGAAAATAAACACACCAATCCCTAGCCATTCATCTCGCCCCCCGTAGTGCCTTGTCCTTCCGAAGCTTCTCCATATATGCGCCTGTAACAAAAATGAGATCAACCATTTCTTTTCCGGCCTCAAAAATTTCTAGTGAAGCTGGGCGGGCCTCTCCTATGATGCCAAAGTGACGACAGTGGAAAAATGCAACAGGAGTTTTCGCGGAGTCGTTCACAAAGAGCTGAGATGACGTGGTTGGACGTTTCCTTTTAAACCCTAAGCCTTGGGGATTACTTGTCCTACAAACCAACGCTCCAAGCCGCCATACATATTCCTTGCCATCTGGCCCAGTAAAGGTACGGCCCCTGAATACTGCAGCTGAGAAGGCATCAGAGTTCTAAGTGCAAGATTACAACCAACCTTCCGAAAAAGATCCACCCTTCCTTCTTGAAGTATTCATCGGTGCTAACGTCCATTGCACGACCCATTCTAATTCGAGAATCTAGGACCATACGGTATTCGATCGTTGCTAGATGTCCGAATGAGTCTTTCGACAATTCCCCATCGCCACTAGCGTCTCCATCGTCGACGAAAGAGGGTATGGCCTTAGATATCTTGATTTCTCGCGCTCCTAGTGTCGGCATAGTTGACTCCACTTTATAGGTCACCTGGCCCTCTTGCGTCCGATATGTCGCATCCCAAGGTTTCCTGGATGATAAAGTGAAGTATGTTGGACATGACGTTCGCCGATGAGTGCCGAGGTTGAAATGGATATGAACAACAAATGCCAGTGAACAGTTAAGCCACTGATTCACCCCAACTTGGAATTTATATGTTCTTATCGCTGCGCAGTGAGTGCATCACGTCGCTGATAGGGGTCCTTTCCCTTAGGACAAAAGGTGGGTATCTCACCGTCATGCCATTAGCCCAGTGTCCTGGCTTCTTAGCCTTCTAGATTCATTCGAATCGCACATCATGATCATCAAGTCCAACCAAGTCCTGCAGTCACTTACATAGGTCAGGCGGTCCAGGACCCTGTGGGAGCGTTCATAATCCATGACAAGTTCTGGGTCCGAAGCCGGGTCTCCTGGAATTCGTGCTATACTTCTGCCGGCTGGTCCAAGGTTGATCCCATCCAAGCGCGCGTCTGTTATGTTACGAAGTCGATGTTGGGGTGTTGAAGGAGTGCCGGCGGATCTTTCACGACAAGCTTGTTGGAGTCAGACCAAGCCTTTGTTCAGAAGAATTCCAAATCATCTCACTTGAAGATCCTTCCCTCGCATCTACACAACCCCCCTTGAAATTTCTCCGATCTAACTGGGGAATTCCAGTCCTTATTACTTAGTCAGAGATCCTCGCCGGGCTCTCAAGAACACAGCCCAGTAAATAACATAAGGGAGGTTCAAAACGAGCTGCGATAAATAGTGAAATAGCTAGACTGGACAGGGAAACTTGCTACGCGATGGATGTTGACCCTTCGAAAATATGACTACCTAATACATGCATATATGGCAAAAAAATTGACAACAATATCTAACTCGACTTCTTTGCTAGCACCCAAATCCAGTCTGGCATAAAAAAACACATCCCCTACTAGCAGCACCCCTCAAGGAACGAACTGTGGCTTGACATCAAATTTAGTAGCGGGCGCGTATTTCTTTCCTGGTTTGCCCTCAAACTCGGCTTTCATCCTCATTTCCACGGATCGATGTACTTTAAAACCGTCGATTTGCCACGGGATGATACGCGGTTTGCCTCTGTTACACCTACACGATAAAATGTGAAATTTTAGACATCGCAGGTATGGGTATGGAAGGAAGGGAAAAATACGGACCTGCGCTTGGTGACCCACTTATTCTTTGAATTCTGGTACCTCATTGTCAAAGGCAAGTATTCGAGGACCTTCCAATACCACTTGAGTTCCAACTGGTCGTACATTGGGGACAAAGCATCTTTTAGCTCTTCCTCTTCTTCCGTCGTTGGCGGAGGGGGTCCGTTGTCGACGGGTGTGTCCTCGGCCGTCGATCCAAAGCCGAGGAACGATTTGACGCCTCGCCAGGCGCGCACAATGATATTCGGTTGCTTCGGAGGTGCGGGTGCTTTTGCGATTTTGGCGGAATGGACTTCGGCAGGTGGCGGGCGTTTAGGAATATCGCCGTTCTCGTCATACAACAGGGTGCTCGGGTCTAACCCGATGTGACGCAATTTCTCTGATTCGAACTTGATGCCTGATTTCGTCTTGAAACATTCGCGGATCATCCAGCGCAAGGGGATGCGTGCGAGGGAGTTTCGAGTGGCATTCGGAACTGAACCTCCGCCGACATCTATGCTCAGTATCGTCAGGAAAATCAAAATGGGGGGGGAAACATAGGTTGGGCCTTACCACAATGACATCCAGCAAACCATACCTCCTCGATATTGGTGGGTACATCAACCCTCTTTGGCCGCCACTTCTGTTCCAGAGCCCACACTTTCATATCCTCGTCCTCGTTTCCCTTCGGGACACCAGTTCCAAGATCCACTTCATCAGGCTCAGGCCGATTCCAAACGTTGGCTTTGAACTTGACGCGACGTTCGTCGAGGGATAGCGCATGGCGGAAAGTGCGAACGGCATAATTGGACGAGGTGAATGGGAGGCGTTTGCCTGCGACGAGACCGACGGAGTTGACTGTGTCCCTGTGAGATTGCAGAGAAAGAAGATCTCGGTCTGTTTCCACTCGATAACCTCTAGAACTGAAAAAAGACACACCAAACCCCAATGAACTCGATACTAACATCCGTACAGAACGTCAGCTTGAAGTGATTACAATCATCCCATGCATTCAAGTCACAAAACATCTCGTAAGCAAACGGTGCTTGCTGCTCATTTCCGGGTTGGAGAAGCCCGACCTGTGATAGATCATCTTTTTCTTAGATTTGACGGGAATATTTCCACCATCGGTGATTCACAGACCTTGTAGAGCATTCCAGCGAGCGCACGAGCGGTATAAGCGCCACGGGAAAACCCGAATATGCAGATTCGATCCCCCGCGGAATCTGAACATAAAACGAGGTTGGATGTTCGTATCTTTTTGGGAGAGTATTGGAGGGGACGTACAGTAATTCATGAGGTACTTATAGCCGTCTAGATTGCAAAACGATGTTAGAACTTGAAAGTGGGCATATCGTATATGTAAACACACCTAAAACGTGGGTACGAAGGGAAAAGGCAAACTGCAGGTCAAGGCTTTTGTTCACCTGAAAAAAGAATGTCATGCAAGCGAAAAAAAAAATTGAAGAGCTATGAGACGAACTGATTGGACAGTAGAGGCCAAGAATGTCGGAACTAGAGGAGGAGTGGCAGTCCCAAGGCCTGGATGGTAGTATACCAGCTGTTTGTCTTGGTCGCCTTAATTGAGCATAGACACCAAGTGAACAATATTCGAGTTCTGAAAAATTCAAAAATGAGATAGCGCCAGCGATTTCGATGATAGTAATTACATCGTCGTCGAATTGATCGCCAGTCCCATCAAAACATAGTACCTAAGGTAGGTAGAATGAGAAAACGCCCAAAACAATTGCGAAGATCACAAGTACATACCAAGGTTCTCGGGGCGGAAGGCGGGATGACACTTGGAACTGCGGGTTTATTTTCTATTCCTCTCAGCGGTTCTGGTTGTTTCGGCAACACAGAGGGACGCGGACTGGGGTCGACAATTGTGTCGGTTATAGACGAAGTGGACGTGAATTGTGCATGGTTAAAGGTGGTATGATCCAACGTAGAAGCGCTGGACATAAATTGTGTATGGCTAAAGAAGGAGTTATCGGCCATGTCGTATTGGATGTTGGATTTGCCAGAGCCTGACTACTTATGCAGTTCTTATCGGCGGATGATAATACCGAGTCACCATTTATAACCCATGGTCCCTTGAACCTAGAGATGTCTCGCAATCATACTTCATGTCAAAGGAAACGAAGAATTCGATAACAAGTATGGGAAAAAGAGGCATTGGCCGCAATTTTGGGACGATGTCCCGATCCAGGGGATCTCCTTCGGTGGAGAGCGTGTACCGCCGATACGGTACATATGGCTAACATAGTCCATCACTGACTCACTGCCGTACATTGTCCCGGTGCACGGGATCACGGGATCACGACTTCGGTGAGGGCATATCCCGATCGCGTAAAATTACATTTCCACGTTTGTAAGTTTCCGTTAGATATGTCAGTTTTTGGATGTCGGGCCTAGATCAATGCCAGTCATTGTTCAGTTCCCGGTGCTATAATGGGGTGTCAACATAGACTGAACTCAAACTGAACTTCCTGCCATTATTTAATCTTGTTAAATTTAATCAATATTGTGCGAAAGAGTGCCAATTTCGACAGCGTTAATTCGCATGTTCTTATTATATCTTCATTTGCACAATGGCGCGCCACTAGTTGGCCACTAGAGAAAGTATTTCTGGAGGTTCTGGGTCCCCTTTCGATGATAGCGATCGTACGTGCTCATACCGCTATTTTGTGAGGGGATGCAGGTTGTTTGGTTGTGGTTGCGTGCTTCATAGGAAATAGTTCAAACAACTCGGATGTAGTCCCACCCCGCCTGCCCCGGCCGCATATTGCCCATCGTCCATGGAAGGTACTGATCCTTCCAGCCAGATCAGTGGATTTAGCAAATGAGATTTACTTGAGGAGTTCCCGCTCCTCCGGACATATCACTCCTGACACCTGGCTCTAACGTAAATGCCCTTCGTTCACCCCATGTCCTGAAATACGTGTAGAAACCATGTATTAAAGAAGTTGGATTGTTTAGGTTCAAGGGCTACGATATAAACGACGATCAAAGCAATCGAATTGGAGAAAAAATGATAGCTAATCCTGTATTGTGCCCGAGTTCAAACCAAAAAGAAACTTAGATAGTTGACCATGTGGGTTGCAAAAGATAGGATATTTAGAGGGTAAATGCGGACAGCAGAAATGTTGCAGGAATACTTAGGTCGCCAACAATTGACAGGTACAGCCGCTGTGCATTGGAAAAGGTGTTAAAGGAAGGTGGTATGGTGGTATGGCGGCTAAAACCTTGCTCAATGCGGAGTTTGAAGACCTGGTGGCGCAAGAAGTCAGAAGCGAAGGTTGTGCGGGCGGTGATCCGAATGAAGGATGAGCTAGTTTCTCACACTTTAAGGGTTGTCACACAATGTGGGTTTCGTGACGATCTCCTTGCGTTATTGAACAGCGTATTCATCTTCGTTGAAGGCTCCGTTTATTCTGAAAATACAGCATTTCGTAGAAGATATACTGTAGAAAGAGTAATATTATTTCAGAATGAATGATTTTAGTGTGTGGCCCTTGTAAAATGGGATTGTGCTTAGCCGGCGCTGGCGAATGCCGGAACACAGTGTGGCATAGCATTATGACACCTGTCAAGGAGCTTCCATCTCCCCTGTTGGCCACAGACTTGGTTTCCTACTTGCATCTCGAGCACACTAATTCCGGGCCTTTCCACATTCCCGAATACCTGGTTCGATCAGCCGGCCAAAGGAGGTTCCCAGTCGGCATTTCTGTTCGGGGCTACACTTCACAATGTTCTCATATATAATCTGGGGAATCTTGCAGAGAGACCCCTACTTCCACTTCCACAATGGCAAGTATTAATCCAATCCAAGTGCTCACCTCAGGTGCAGACGCTGCCTACCTTTCTCGCCGGGACCCGCCCACTGCGCCCGATGGTCACTACGACTGGCAGGTCAGCGAAGACGATGGGGCGACGAAGAAAGGTCACTCGATCATCACTAACCTTGTCGCGGAGGCCACCATCCTCAAAGGAAAAGGCGTCTTCGTACCTAACCCCAAGGAAGTGGTATGTGTTTCTCTTCCCTGCTGCGCACAACGATGATCGACCAACTTTTGACTTCAAAAAGACTGGTTTCATGGACCTTGCCGTGAACGCCAACTCAGTAGATGATCGCAAAGACGCGGTAAGCACCCTAATCCACTACCCCCCTGCAATTCCCCCTCTAATCCTCCCGCCTCTGTAGTTCCAAGCCGGTCTCGGAATAATGTCCCGCCTTCCCCAAGGCTCCGACCTCCAAAACGAATTATCAAACGCAGCCATCGGAATGCTCTATAATACTATTCCCCACCCGCCCATCTCGTACCTCGGCCCTGAGTATACGTTCCGCCAAGCAGATGGGGGGAACAATAACATCCTTGAGCCGGATTTTGGTAGGGCGGGTACGAGGTACTCGAGGAGTGCACAACCCAGGAGGTGTCGGCCAGATCACGTCCTTCCTGATCCCGGATTGGTGTTTGATACGCTCTTGCGCCGCAAAGGGGTGGGTATAACGTTTACTTTTACATAACACCGATTAAATGAAAGTCTGGACACAGTTCGTACCGAGCCAAGGCGGACATGCAAGCTTTACTTTCGCTGTTGCTTCTTTAGTCACTCACCAGCTCTTCCGAACGTATGTGGCAGGTTCCTTCTCTCTCTTATTTTGTTCACTCATGATATACACAGCAACCGTGATGATTGGACCATCAACGACACGTCTTCCTATCTCGATCTGAGCATCGTCTACGGGCATAATCAAGCCACCCAAGACACTGTCCGTGACAAGGCCAAAGGGCGGGGTCTCCTCTACCCGGATACCTTTGCCGAAGAACGTCTCCTTTTCCTTCCGCCTGCCTCCTCGGCCCTTCTCGTCTTATTCTCGAGGAACCACAACTTCATTGCGGAGACCCTTCTCCAGATCAATGAGAAGAAGAGCTGGCAGGATCCCCCTCCCGCCGATCCCCAGTTGGCGGCGAAACAGGACGAAGAAATCTTCCAAACGGCAAGATTGGTCAATTGTGGTCATTGGATGAGCGTCATCAGTGCGTTTGTCTCTTCACACAAGTCCCTCCCGTAATAGTGGGAGGGCTTTTTTCGAACCCATCTTTTGTTCATTGTAACTGATTTCTTTCTAGTGGGAGATTACGTCGCAGGCTTCCTTGGAGTTTCTGAGGGCAATGCATTTGGACTGGACGCATTCAACCCCATCACACTTAAGGATGGATCGGTTGTTACCAGGGGCCAAGGCAATCACTGCAGCGTCGAATTCAACATGCTATATCGCGTAGGTATCATTCTGTCGTGTCCATGATTCCATTCTGATCTCCCGTATCCACAGTGGCATACCACGACGTCCGCTGTCGATGAGAAATGGACAGAGGACGTTTTCAAAAAGGCTTTTAAGAAGCCCTTTGATCAGGTCAGGTTCTCATTTCTCCCTTTGCATTCCGCGTTGCTAACAAAAAAACACAGATAACTCTGGAGGATTTCGGTGCTGCCGCAGGCAGAGTCTTCGCGCAAAGCAAAGCTCCCAAGGACCGCGAGTTCGGAGGGTACGTTGCCTCACGGTTACACTCCTTGTTACTGCTTTTCTGAAAGGGCCCCCGTTCTTCTGTAGGTTAAAGCGAGGCCCAGATGGGAAGTTTGATGATGGTGCCTTGGCTGATGTTCTGATGTCCGCTACTGAGAACATCGCAGGCCAGTGGCGTGCGAACGGAACTCCTCCCGTGCTGAGGATAGTCGAGATCTTGGGCATCGAGCAGGGTAGGAAGTGGGGCGTGTGCACGATGAACGAGTTCAGAAAGTTCATGAAGCTAAAGGAGTTCGAGACTTTCGATCAGTGGAATCCCGATCCCACTATTGCTAGGGCTGCTGAACGCCTCTACGGACATATCGACAATCTCGAGCTCTACACCGGCCTCCAATGCGAGGCTACTATCCCCACTGGTCCTGGTCTTTGGTTGCCTGCTGGCTACACGATGATGAAAGCCGTTCTTAGTGATGCTATCGCCCTCGTTCGCGGCGATAGGTTCTATACATCAAGCTTCACCCCTTCCAACTTGACCGCTTGGGGATATCAAGATACCAAGCGTGAACCCCACAATGGCGGTCTAGGCGGCGCGTTCCCGAAATTGCTGACCAGGCACTTGCCTCGTCACTACACATTTGTGAGTTATTGGTCTTCCGACTGCCATTATATCTAACTAATCCTCCTTATTAGAATAGTACCTATACCTGCTACCCGTTCTTCACTCCCGAAAAGATGAAGGCCAGTCTGACCAGACAAGGGATTGCTGCTAAGTACACCTTCACGCGTCCCGTTCCCGTCTCTGTCCCCAAAATCCTGAACACTTTCACTGGAATCAAGACTGTCTTCAGCGACCCCACCCACTTCAAGGTCCCATATGGGATCAAGGATCCGGCTACCAGTGGGGGATCTATTCTCGATTGTGATGAAAAGATACGTCACGATGCCGACTTGGCTCTGGTTAGCCTTTTTATCTTTGCGTCGTCGTGCCCTGGAACGATACTTACAGAAATATTACAGACCTTACATGCCATTTTCCCTAACAGAGATTCTATTCCGTCGTTGGCCAAATGGTATGGCGAGTTGGTGGCCAAGAAGATTAAGGAAAAGTCATGGAAGTAAGTCGATAACTGCATGCGGAGTTTTCCGCCTTCACTCACGATTGTTAGGTACGACGGTGTCTCGGGAACATATGTCAACATCGTCAACGATGTCATCAACTCGACTGCTGTTCATTGGGCTGCTGAACGGCTGGTGCGTTCGTTCTCTTGAACAGTTAAGCGTTACTCCTTGACTTAAACTGCCTTGAAGTGCGGAATCTCGATCAAGAGCAAGGAGAATCCCAGAGGGCTGTACACCGAGCAAGAACTTTGGGCCATGTACGCCGCTCTTCATACGTATGTGTAGTAGGGCTTTATCGCTGGTGATACCGTTCTCACTCCGTGGATGAATCTCGGACAGACTCAACGTCGAGAGCTTTGATGACCCCGAACACGAGTTCGCCTTGCGCTACGCGGCTAGTCAAGCGGCGGGTGTTATCGGACCCCTGGTCGTCAAATCGGTTATAGAAGTGGCACCTCAAGTTGCTCCTGTATGTTTTCATCTCTCATGTTAAATACCCTTTTTGTCTAATATTTTGACTCATTTCAGAATGCCATCCTTCGATTGATCAGCCAGGCTACTAGCTGGATCTGGCCACCTGCCAAGAAGCCCTGCTACGAATTCCAGAGCAAGCTTTCTGAGACAGGCCGGCCCATCAAAGAGATAGTGACATTGGTCATTGGACTTTGCGTTGCTTCTGCGGTTAATCACGCCCATAGTGTGTTTATCCCTCTCTGTAACAATATCGATCATTGTCGCTTAACCTGATTGCACAGCGGCGGTACATGTTATCGACTTCTATCTCGATGATGCTCGCGAGAAGGAGCGAGCGCAGATCTTGCAGCTCGTTAAGAAGACGGACCCTGCCAGCGTCGAATTGCTGAATGGGTATGTTCGTGAGGGAATGCGTAAGTGTTTTTTTTTAAATGACATTTGTTTTGAAAATTGATCAATGTCTCCACAAAGGTCTCAACCGTCAGGTAAATCCTACACATTTGGACTAATGTCTCGTCTCACACTCTTCCTAGTTCGCTGGCTTGTGGCGTTCGGCCGCCGTTGATGCAAATATCGTGCAAGGTAATGGACACCCCAATGTGTCCATCCAGGCAGGCGATCGTATCTGGGGCAGCTTCACCAACGCGCACTTGAATGTAAGGATAATCGGTATTACATACCATGGCTCTACTCATCTGACATCTACTTAATCCCAGCCTGCTGAATTCCCGAACCCTACCGTCGTCGACCCAACTCGACCCAAGAAGTTATACAACCTTCAAGGGTACGGATTCCACGCCTGTCCAGGTTACGAGATGTCGCTCGTGACGATCGTCGAGATGGTCCGGGTGATTTTCAGTCTGAAAAACATTCGCCGTGCTCCGGGTGATGCTGGCAGGCTTCAAAAGATCACGACTATCAAAAACGAAACCCCGACCTACCAGTATGTCCAGCCGAACGGCGAGTTGAGCATGTGGCCTGGCCCTATGCATGTTGTGGTATGTTTTCTTCCATGGACTGGGATGTATACCCTCTGTAATAACAGGTTAATTTTCACAGTACGATTCTTAATTCCGCCCTCTTGGAACATTGGGGAGTTTCTTGGCTTAATGTCGGACTGCTGTATTCTGCTCTCACTTTATGTCGTGTTTATGTGTACATCTCAAATGAATATTTCACGCCTTTACGTCCAATACCCATGCTGTGCAAAGTGCGTGATACTGGCCACTTGGAATACTACCTGTTGGTGATGTTCACCATCGTGAACCCAAAATATATTATTTTTTCGCCGCTTATATAATCACCTCCATCTTCCTCTTGAATATTTACTCAGGTTGTCCTGTACTGTAAAAGCCTCAGTAGGCGTTCTGCTGAATCTTCCAGGACTAAGTAAGCATTTCGGTTCAACATTCCAGCTCTCTAATGTTCAGAAACGCACGGTTTCATGTTCGTTATAGTCGAAGCACGCTAACCACCACCACCGGAATTCGCTGCTCTTTCCTTCTCTTTTCGCACCTTCTCCATGTACACGCCTGTGACAACAATAAGATCAACCATATCCTTTCCGGCCGCGAATATCTCTAGGGAAGCAGGCCGCGTGGCTCCTATGCATATGATACGCAACTGGCGAGGGTGAAAACGTGCGACAGGAGTTTTGGCAGAGTCGTTCACGAAGAGCTACGATGATCCAGGTCAGCCTAGTCTGTCTATATTTACACCTTTCTGAGATTCTTGCCTTGCAGCTCTTTTTCCCTAATCTCCAGAGATATTCTCTGCCGTCTGGTCCAGTGAAAATTCGATTTCTAACGTTATGGTTGAGGGACATTGCCGCTCCAAGGTTTTAAAAAAAAGCTAACCTTCCTAAATTTGTGAGACTCCATCCTTCTCTCCTGAAGTAGTCATTCGTGGAAATATCCAGACTCCCCATCCTAATCCGAGAATCACGGAATGTATGGTACTCGACTGTGGCCAGATGTGCAAATGAATCCTTCAAATCTTGCGCTTCTCTCGTGATCCGGTTGTCAAGGACGCAAGGCATGATTTTCGATATCTTGATGCTTCGCGCTGCCAGTATTGGTGTGGCTGACTCCACTTTATAGACCACCTGGCCCTCTTGTGTTCGATATGTTGAATCCCATGGTTTTTTGGATGATAAGGTGAGATGGATGTTGGACATGATGATGCTCCAGTGACGAGTTGCTGGGGAAATGGAAGATTTGAAATTGAATCGTTGTAACTCATCCCACCTCAGAATTTAACGGCTTTTTGCTCGTGCTGCGCAATGAGAAAACGGCGCCAGGTAGATAGGCATCTTTCTAAGGTATCTGGGCGCTTCGTGGCTATGCATTTCCCGATGTTCACTGATACCAATCTTTTGAAAGAACCAGCTGCATTCGAATCCGGCAATTAGCTGCTTCTCAGCTCCACACTCCACGATTTAAGCTCTTCCCACCACACTTCGTATCCGATGTTACTCCATGAACTTAATACGTTTGTCAAGTTACCCGGCGACCTGAGCCATCGCCCGCCTCGAGGTCTAGGTGCTATTATTCAAGTTATTTCCCTCTGAAATGGCTACGAAATAGCCATTGCCACCTCAAAAAATACGAAATAATCACTTCAAAGCATCCCTAGCCTTTAATCGTAAACCACGCCTCAAGTTATGCCATGTCCTGTTTGCCACACGCAGTATTTCCACACGTAACGACAATTATATCGGACAACCATTCCGTGCGGCGAATTTCCCCAGCATGACCGGGTGAGCTTCTCCTATCAAACCCAACGTACGACGGTGATAACGTACGACCGGCGTTATCTCCGGATCCTTGAGAAAAAGCTATTAAGATGGGCGCCCATGTCAGCCAAACTTCATCGTCGACACCGTCGGTACTTACCTTAGTTGAATTCCCAGCGACCAGACATATTCTCTGCCATCCGGACTTGTGAATACACGATTATTCAGGCTGCATTCCACCTCGTCAACACCGCACATAGATTAGAGGTGATATTAACCCTACTCACCACGCCCAAAAGCCCGATTTATCTGCCTTGAGATACTCGCTGGTGGCTACATCCAAATTCCTCATCCTTATCTGTACAGCGCGGAGCATGTGGCACTCAATTCTCGCGACGTGGCCAACTGAGTCCTTTCAAATTTCCTTCTTGCCCGAATTCGTAGGCACCCTGACCTGGGGTTACGCGCGGCGAGTGTTATTATACCCTTGTTCGCTAAATCGATTGTCGAAGTGACACCCCATGTCACTACTGTATGTTTCCATCTCACAAGATGAATACCTTTTTTCTGATATTTGACTCATCTCAGAATACTATTACTTGGGTGATAAGCCAGGCTTCCAGCTGGATCTGACCACTTTCCAAGAAGCGCTGCCACGAATTTCAGAGCAAACTCTCGGAGACGCGCTGATCCCCCAAAGATATCGTGACATTGGTCTATTGAAAATTTCGTTGCTTCTGCCGTTAATCACGCCCACAGTGTGTTTATCCCTATATGTGCCAATGTCGCTTAACCCTGATTGTACAGCGGCAGTACATGTGATCGACTTCTATCTTGATGATGCGCGCGAGAAAGAGTGGGCACAGATCTTGCAGCTCGTTAAGAAGACGGACCCTGCCAGCGTCGAATTACTGGGTATGTTCGTGAGGAAATGCGTAAGTTTTCCTTTGAATGTGAAACTTATTTCGGAACTTCATCGATGCTTTCTTCAGGTCAGGTAATTCTTACATGTCTGCTGCTAATGTCGAAGACTATCGTCTCACGCTCTTCGAGTTTGCTGGCTTGTGGCGTTTGGCTGCCGTAGATGCAAATATCATACAAGGTAATGGGCGGCCCAATGTTTCGATCCAGGCAGATGATCGTATCTGGGCAAGCTTCACCGATACGCACTGGAACGTAAGCTCAATTCGTATTACATACCGTGGCTCTACTCATCTGGCATCCACCCTAATCCCACCCCGCTGAATTCCCGAACCCGACCGTCATTGACCCAACGCGACCCAAGAAGTTAGATAACCTCCAAGGCTGCGGATTCCACGCCTGTCCAGGTTACGAGATGTCGCTCGTGACGATCGTCGAGATGGTCCTGGTGATTTTCAGTCTGAAGAACATTCGCCGTGCTCCGGGTGATGCTGGCAGGCTTCAAAAGATCACGACTATCGAACACGAAACCCCGACTACCAGTAGGTCCAACCGAACGGCGAGTTGGGCATGTGGCCTCGCCCGATGTATGTTATGTTGTGGTACGTTTTCTTTGGGATGTATACCCTTTGTAATAACAAGTTAACTTTCACAGTACGATTCTTAATTCTTCCTTGTTGAAACATGATCTTGCTCTTGAATATTTACTCAGGTTGTCCTGTACTGTAAAAGCGCTCAGTCGGCGTTCTGATGAGTCTTCCAGAACTAGGTAAGCAATTTCGGTTCCACATTCCAGGTCTCTGGGGTTCAGAAACACAAAATCTCTTTATTCTTTACAATCTGGACACATGAATGCACCATGGCTAATCTCCACTGGAATTTCAAGTTACCGCTCTTTTCTTGTGTCCTTGCAGCGTCTGCATGTACACGCCTGTGACAACAATAAAATCAACCATGTCTTTTCCGGCCGCGAATATCTCTAGAGAAGCGGGCCGCGTGGCCCCTATGATACGCAACTGGCGACGGTGGAAACGTGCGACAGGAGTTTTGGTGGAGTCATTCACGAAGAGCTACGATGACCCAGGTCAGCCTTGTCTGTTTATATTTACACTTTTCTGAAGTTCTTGCCTTGCAGCTCTTTTTCCTCAATCTCCAGAGATATTCTCTACCGTCTGGTCCGGTGAAAATGCGATCCCTAAACGTTATGGCTGGGAGACATTGCAGCTCCGAAGTCGAAAAATAAATAACCTTCCTAAATTTATGAGACTCCACCTTGCTCTCCTGAGGAAGTCAAACTCCCCATCCTAATCCGGGAGCTGTGGATCGTACGGTCCTCCACTGTTGCCAGGTGTGCAAATGAGTCCCTCAAATGTTGCGTTTCTCCGCCTTTTGTCGTAATCCGGTTATCAAAGAAGGAAGGCATGATTTTCGATATCTTGATATCTTGCGCTCCCAGTACTGGCGTCGCTGGCTCCACTCTATAGATCACCTGTCCGTCTTGCGTCCGATATGTTGAATCCCATGGTTTTTTGGATGATGAGATGAGATGCATGTTAGACATGATGATGCTTTAGTGACAAGTGCTGGGGAAGTGGAAGGCTGAATCGTCCAAGCCCCACCTCAGTTCTTTACTAGTACTGCGCAGCAGCGTTGTGATCGCCCTTATACCATGGCGTTGATAAGCATCTTTTATCTTAGGATATTATTACTCTGGTGATCAGCCAGGCTTCCAGCTGAATTTGGCCATCTTCCACTGAGAAGCTCTGCCGCGAATTCCAGAGCATGCTTTTGGACAGGCCGGCCTCTCAAAGATATGTGGTGACATTGGTTATTAAACAAGTTTGCATTGCTTCTGCGGTTAATCAAGCCCAGAGTATGTTTATCCCTTTCTGTATCAGTTTCGATCATTGATTGACGCTCAAGCCTCACTGTATAGCGGCATGTGATCGACTTCTACCTTGATGATGGGCGCGAGAAGGAGCGAGCGCAGATTTTGGGGCTCGCTAAGAAGACTGACCCTGCCTGCCAGCGTCGGATGTTGTGTTTTCTCTAATGGGCTAGAATGTCCCTTTGTGATAACGGTTGAACTTAAGTAACAGTATGATCCTTGATCTGCCTGCCTGCTTTCAACATTGGGGGTAATTGCTTGGCTCGATCAATTGCTGCAAGGTCTTTTTATACTCCTAAACTCCTGTATGTGTGTAAGGCCAGAATGAATATTCCATGTCTTTACGTGGAATACCCATGTTGTGGACAATCTTTCATTGATGTTACATTGAAGTGGTGTCGAAGCTTTTCGTCTTGAGTTATGATGAGGTTCGTTACTGATAGTGGTTTCAGGTACTGATACTTGGTAAAGACCATTAAATTGGCCAGTTCTCTCGCATGTGCGCCATTGTAGACGCCAAAAAAAAGGTTTACCTCCCAATAGGCTGGTGTCCCACGTGGGAAAAGAAGTAAAAAAGCGAGAAAGATGAGAAACTGACTTGTAGGGCTTGAAAACGGATATCCCAGTGCATATGAGGTGGGGACATGCTACGAAGTTTTTTTTTCCCCTTACATCAATTGAAATTTTTTTGCTGCGTGCTAACGCGCGTGATTTCACAGAATCAGGGCTCTAGATGTGAAAATTAAGTGATCAAATCAGAAATTTCAATGTTTGAGCTGAAATCTAACCTTCGGGCGCCAATTTTTCAAGGGGGTGACAGGAATAATTAAATAAACATCACCTAGGGGGGGGGGGGGCAGCCGATGTTGGCTTAAAAAAATTTCTTCGGGGCCCTAAAGACCTGCCAAAAATGGCAATAAAAAGTGTGAGATAGCCGGATCATGATCGTTGTGGGCCACAGTCGCCTAAATAGGTGATGGCCCAGCAGAAGAAACAATGGATCCTCACATCGTTAATGGGCCATGGCCCTCGTTGGTTCAACACTTATATCTTTTAGCATTGTACAGTATGAATTCCCCTCTTTATATCATCCTACATTTTTTTAAACACTTCCAATGCTATCAATTTATATGCCTCCCAAAAAGAAGGTACGTGTGAATCAAGTCTCTTGCAAATTATAATTTATTATTGATTGCAAACAGACAGAAAATTCGATAGATATCGATGCTGATGGCTTTACCTTGTGCGAGAAATGTGACACTCGCGTTAAGGTTGGAGCCAAATTCCAATGGCGGAAAGAATCTAGTTTACCATCAAGCTGGGAAAGGATGCCGTGAAAATCTAAGGAAGGCGAAGGAGCGCAAAACCCAGGAGAAAACAAGTGCGAACGCTCTCAAGTTCTTTGGTTTGGGGGCACCAAAGGTCCCCGCAACCATTACCCAACCTGCTCATGTCCACGGCGTGGCCAGTTCCATTACGCATTCAATTCCGCACTCTCCATCCAAATCAACGTCTCTGAGCCCACAGCAGCAGCCCAGCCAGAACCTCAGACACGCCACAGCCTCCTGCAGCGATGTTCCCTGCCTTGCGAACCTCTACACGCATATTCAAACTATCCCAACAACTGTGCCCGAGGCCAGTATCGATCACCCATTTGCCCAGTTTGCTGGCGATCTGAGCAGCTGCGCTCCCGATGGCGAGGACGCTTGGGAAACCTGGGATGGTCCACTGAATACTATCCTCCAGAAAGGCCCAGAGGATCTCAAGAAGCTCGTGGCTTGAGGGGACCGTGGCCTACTTGCATTCCACCGGTTTCTTCTTTATCTAGTAACAGAACACAACGTCAACAGTGTTCTCTTTGAAGGAAAGATCGACCGCCTTATCAAGGCAATTCCAGCCGTGTCTTGCACTACTTTCACAGTGCCACAGCAACCTGGTCAACCATCACCACAGCCCGCTACTCCTCCTGCGATTGCGAGCACACCAGGCGATGCACCGACCATCCCAATAAATGTTGACGCCGCTTCCTCCATGACTCAGTCGGTGCCAAAAGCCCCATCTCCGAAGAAACCGGCCTCTTGTCCAGGAATCATCGTGGACATGCCACCCCGGGAAGAGCGCCCTCACATCTTATCCATTTGCACTTCATGAGAGACTCGGTAACCCTTGGGATATTTCACTCTCAGGTGGTCCTCTCATTTTTCGTGCATGGGACTGCCGCCATATCGCCTCAATCCGTGGTTCCAAATGTATCGAGTGTCTCAACCTTTTGAAGAATTCAACTCTTGAAGGTATTCTCGATCGCATCTCTAATGGCGTCAATGAGAATTCCCCATTCCATTTTCACGGTTCAGGAGGCATGATTGAAATCATGCAAAGAAAAACTGGCCAGGTTCGAGCATTGAAGTTCAATCGCTTGGGAGACGCAAGTAGGGCTGGGCACGAGTGCACTCGCGGGTGACCCGGATCCGTACCCACGGGTATTTGGGCGCCAAATCTCACACCCAGATCCGTGAAGATCCTTTCCCACGGATCACCCGGAGCCGCGAGTCAAAAACCCATGGGTCAACGGGTACCCACAGGTATCGCCAATGACGGATCCTCACGGGTACTCACAGGTATACCCATGGGTACCCGCATCAAGAAGCGAAGAAAATCCTAAATTTCGTACAAGCTTTGCTGTAAACTATCCTACTCGACTACTATGCTACCATCAGACTCTGGCTCTGTTGCTTAATTAGAATATATTACCTTATCCGCCAAATTCATCAGACTGTCTTGGTGAGTAGCTATATACTGCTTGAAGATTTCCATTGACAATCGTCTCCAGGAGCAAATTGAAGTACCTGGTTTCGACCACAACTTGGATTCAGAGAACTCTATGTACAATGTGGATACAGGGTAAAGGTGCAGCAGCAGCCGTGTCAGCGCCAACGTCATAGTTGTCATCGCAAGGACCCGCAACTGCCACTGCAAGTACAAGAGCTGGAGTGGATGCTTTGTTTGGGCGCGGATGCGTCAGCGCCTCCTGCTGAAGTACCTTCATCGACCTACACCGTCGTCATCGTCATCGTGTATGATTCCTAAAGTAACCGTGACCGCTCTCTCCATCTCCCTCCTCGTGCTCTCCACCACAACTGTCACCGCTATCATCATCGTCACCCCCATCCTCCTCCTTATCAAGTCGGAGAAGTCCTATGCGTGCCATGCCTCGTAACCCATGGAACTGGGTCGACAACCGCCAGATCGAGAGTTTCTTTGTCTTCGAGGACGGTGATGCCTGCTGGTGTGTTGACTGAACGCGGTTGGAAATCGAAACCGAAGTTCAAAGATGGCGTGGCGGCGTGGGTTGCGTTTGATACCAATGCCGATGTTAACGATGACGAGCAAAACAACGATGGCGACGACCCTCCCGATGCTCATCACCTCGAAGCCCGAAGTCGCTTGGGGGTGTGGTTTGTGGAGGCGTGGATGTGAATGTCGGTGGTGGTGCAAAACCAAACGCGAACGCCGACTCTCCCAGTGGGCAAGAAGCGCCAGCAGCAACAACAGCTGAAACACGCGTTCGTATGGGATAATAGAGGCAGACGAACTGCCGCCGCCGCATGCGATTCTGAGGGTGCCGATTCCATCGAATCCGTGGCGTTGTCATCGAACTCGTGTTGTGGTTGTCAAATCCGGGTCGTGGTTGTCGAATCTGCGTTGCCGTCTGGCGTTGACATGTTCACATTAGGTTCAAGGCATTTCGGCTGGGTTTGGTTGGATTCAAGGCATTGGCGTTATGTTCGAGGCATTGGCATTGGATTCGAGGTCTTGGCATTGGATTCGAGGTGCTGGCATTGGATTCGAGACGTTGGGTTGGGTTCGAGGTGTTCGTGTTGGGTTCCAAGCATTGCGGGTTTCGTTTGAGATGTTGGTTCAGGGAGTCGGGGCTACCGTACGCTGGGCTGCTATCGACATGTTGCGTTCGATTCGAAAAACACACCTGCGTTCGACTTGACACGTTATTGAGGTGTTTGCATTGGGTTCGGGGTGTTGGGGATACATTGGGCTGCGATGGACACGTCGCGTTCAACTTGACACGTAGGCTCCTAGGGACATTCACTCGTCAGCGGCAGCAGCAAAAAAATGGTGTCTGGACGCACCGTGTGGGCCTCCCCTTGCCTGGGTCTCCCCTCTTGTACTCCACCCCTGCACCCTCATCCCAATCTGACCACGCCGTCGAATAAATCTTGTGGCCCACATCCCTCCAAAGAGGGGAGGGGCACCGGTGTCAACTTAGCGTAGGAGAGTATATGGCATATCGTGGTGGTGGTGGATGATGAGAGAAAACGGTTCTCGAGACAAGCTGTCGAACCGGTGCCCAGAGATCACGTGTGGCAGCGTTGGCTCAACTCACGTGTGGAATCCTTATAATTTGATTGAACGCAGAAATTGTGGGAGGGAAATGTATCATAATTTGAAAAAATTGGTGGGTAAATAGCAGGTACCCGTGGCGAGTACCCGCCACTCCAAAATACACACCCAGATCCTCAGCGATCCGTCTTCGCGGGCAAGGGGGTGCCGGCCCGAGAATCCCGGACGGGGTCCCGGTTAGTTAGTCCGGCCATTGGCCGTGAAAAAAATTTTGGGGGCCCCACAATTTTGGTGAAAAATTGAACCTAAAGTGGAAATTAAGCACTGTAGAATGTGG